>PVBE011717082.1_pt1 | contig 131967 bp, 111 predicted proteins | sample 1631181 | NCBI WGS metagenome assembly PVBE01 (sample SAMN08397723, study PRJNA350692) | Marine metagenome, whole genome shotgun sequencing project. | isolation source: water | place: Pacific Ocean | collected 2012-04
ACCAGATCTTCTAGTGCTTGCCTTTCTTCTACTGTTAGCCTCACGACAAATTTCTTTTTCATATGCTTTCTCAAGATGTTGCTGGACAATGTTGAGAAGTCACTTTAACATTAGGTGGCATCAAAATGAAGCACTACTAGCAGGGACGAAACCAACCTTGACAAGCGGGCTATAATCCATAATCCTTAGCCCTATGGACAGATCAATACTCGGTGCGCAAATTATAATCATCATTATCCAGTCCCTGGGGGTGGGTTAAGGCGCGCAACGAAATAGCGAACTGACGAAACCCGCCCCAGACAGGCGGGTTTTTTTATGATGATTGAGGCAGGGAGAGACCACGTGGCTGATAGAGCCAACAATTCAACTGGTGATTCGTTTTCATTTGCTGAGTCGGAAAACCGCATTCTCGAGTTTTGGGAGAACAGCAAGATCTTCCAGAAGTCACTGCAGCAAACCAGCAACTGCCAACCCTACGTCTTCTACGACGGGCCGCCTTTTGCAACCGGTCTGCCGCACCACGGCCATCTGGTTGCGTCGACCCTCAAGGATATCGTACCCCGCTACTTCACCATGAAGGGATATCACGTGCAGCGGCGCTTCGGCTGGGACTGTCACGGACTGCCGATCGAACACGAGATTGACAAACAGCTTGGCATGTCATCCCAGGAGGGCGTGGAAAAACTGGGAATCAAGGGGTACAACGATGAGTGTCGGAAGATCGTGCAGCGTTACACTGCCGAATGGCAGAAGACCATCAACCGGATCGGTCGCTGGGTAGATTTTGAAAATGACTACAAGACCATGGAGCCCTGGTATATGGAATCCGTATGGTGGGTGGTCAAGCAACTCTGGGACAAGGGACTGATCTATCAGGGCTTGAAAGTCGTGCCCTTCTCCACCGCCCTCAGCACTGTCCTTTCCAACTTCGAAGCGGGACAGAACTACCAGGAAGTACAGGACCCGGCGGTAACGGTCATGTTCAAGCTGAAGGACGATGACACCTATATTGCCGCTTGGACCACAACCCCCTGGACGCTTCCCTCCAACCTCGCGTTGTGCGTCCGGGAGGATATCGATTACGTCACCGTGCGGGATGAGGACCAGAATTTCAAGTTTATCCTGGCCAAGGAGAGGCTTGCCGACATCGGCAAGAACAAGAATCTGAGGGTGCTGTCGGAGATGAAGGGGAGCGATCTTACCGGTAGAATCTACGAACCACTGTTCCCCTATTTCCGTCATCTGGAGGAACAGGGCGCCTTTCAAATCCTGTCAGATGACTATGTAACAACCGAGAGCGGTACGGGCATCGTCCACCAGGCACCGGCCTTCGGCGAGGATGACTTCCGCATCTTCAAGCAAGCGGGTATCGATCTGCTGGTTTGTCCCATCGACATGCAGGGATGTTTCACGGCCGAGGTCACGGACTTTGCCGGGCAGTATGTCAAGGATGCCGATAAGGAGATCGTTAGATATCTAAAAGAATCCGGTGCCCTTTATATTCACGATGTAGTGGTGCACAGCTACCCATTCTGCTGGCGGTCCGACACGCCAATCATCTATCGGACCATCCCCTCCTGGTATGTCCGGGTGGAACCGATGCGTGAGCAACTCAGCAAGGTGAACGAACAGATCAACTGGGTCCCCGGCCACATGCAAAGTGGCCGTATGGGCAACTGGCTGGAAGGCGCTCTCGACTGGGCCATTTCCCGTAATCGATACTGGGGCACACCCCTGCCCATCTGGATAAACGATGCAACCGGCAGCCAGATATGCATTGGTTCGATTGCGGAACTGAAAAAATATACGGGTGTGGAGGTGGATGACCTGCACAGGGAGAGTATCGATCCGCTCTCATTCGAGGTCGCAGGGGAGGCGGGAACCTATCGCAGGATTGAAGAGGTGCTGGATTGCTGGTTCGAATCAGGTTCCATGCCTTACGCCCAAATGCACTACCCGTTCGAAAACCAGGATCTGTTTGCCAAGGGATTTCCCGCTGAATTTATCGCGGAAGGTCTGGATCAGACCCGCGGCTGGTTCTATACCATGATTGTCCTGGGTACGGCACTGTTCGGAAAACCTGCCTTCAGCAACGTGATCGTTAACGGCACCGTCCTCGACCAGGATGGCAAGAAGATGTCCAAGCGTCTGCGCAACTACACGGCGCCTGACGAATTGATGGAGATGTACGGCGCTGATGCACTGCGTCTGTATCTCATCAATTCAAGCCTGGTGAGGGCCGAAGACCAACAGTTCAGCGATGCCGGCGTAAAGGATATGGTACGAAGGGCGCTGCTGCCCTGGCTAAACGCGTTCAAGTTTCTCAAGACCTACGCAGAGATCGACGGCTGGTCACCGGAGGAGCGCGAAGTGGTCAGTGATAACATAGTCGACCAGTGGATCATCTCGCGACTGCAGTCCCTCAAAGAAAACATTGCGCGGGAGATGGCGAACTACAAACTCTACAACGTGGTACCCGCCCTGTTTGAGTTCATAGAGGATCTGACCAACTGGTATATCCGTCTTAACCGTTCACGTTATTGGGCAGAGGAGATGACCGACGACAAACGAACGGCTTATGCGACCCTCTATCTGGCCATCTACGAACTGAGTCTCAGTATGGCACCTTTCGCTCCCTTCCTGTCAGAACACATCTACCAGGAGCTGGGCAAACTCGGGACGCAAAGCCGGCAGAATAACATGGAGTCGGTACATTTGTGCGAATACCCCGAGGCCGAAACTGAGCTGATAAAGCCCGAACTGGAACAAGCGGTGGGAAGGATGCAGAACATCATCCTGCTCGGCCGGCAGAAACGCAATCAGGTGAAGATCAAAACCAAGGTACCCCTGTCCCGATTGACGATCATCCACAAGGACACCGACCTGCTGGCAGAGATCGGCAAACTTGAGCCATACATCAAGACAGAGCTGAACGTCAAACGCGTGGAGTATTCATCCGCTGAGGAAGTGTTTATAGACCTCTATGCCAAGCCCAATTCACCCATCTTGGGGAAAAGGCTGGGTAAATCATTCCGGCAGTACAAGGATTTGATCGAACAGCTCGACGCGGCCGAGTTGAATCGTCTGCAGGAGAGCGGCCAGATACAACTGGAAGGGGAATCATTTTCCACGGATGAAATCCTACTATTTCGCGAAGCAAAACAGGGAACACAGGCACTGTCCAACCGTTTTATTTCCATCGATATGGACTGCGAACTCAGCGAGGAGCTGATGGCAGAAGGATGGGCGCGAGAAGTGGTCAATCGAATCCAGAGGTCGCGCAAAGATCTGGGTTTTAACGTCGTGGATCGTATCAAGGTAGTCTATTCGAGTTCTGACGAGCTGGCGGCGGCGATCGAAGAACACCTGCCATACATCAAGAGTGAAACCCTGGCCAGCGAATTCGTGCGCGGAACGGTCAGTGATTCAACATGGCAGTTCAAAATAGACGGTCACGACTTGCGTCTGGATCTCAAAAGGGACAATGTGACTTGATGTGACGACGATGGGTACACCGCGCCCCAGGTCCGCAAATCAGTTGCTCACCCAAGTTCCGATCGCGCTATAGTATGCGGCAGGCAACGACCTTGGCGAAAAAACGATGGATGAATTACTGAACGGGCCGGTAAGAAAACTTGCAGCGGCCATCGTCAGCGGCGAGATCACTTCCGTACAACTGGTGACCGCTTTTCTGGATCGCATCCAGCAGGTTAACCCCAAACTCAATGCGGTTGTTCATCTCACTGCCGAAGCAGCTCTGAAACACGCCAGAAACGCCGATGCGGAGCTCAAAAACGGTCGTGTTAAAGGTCCCCTGCACGGCGTTCCCATGACCATCAAAGACAGCCTGGATACCACTGACGCCATTACCACCTGGGGCACCAAAGGCAGGGCAGATGTTAGGCCCGGCGCCGATGCGACCTGTGTGGCTCGTTTGCGGGAGGCGGGCGCAATCCTGATGGGAAAGACCAACACGCCGGAATTTACCCTCTCGTTCGAGACGGATAACCTGGTCTATGGGCGCACTAACAATCCTTACGATCTGGACCGGACAGCGGGCGGCAGCAGTGGCGGCGCCGCGGCCATCATCGCCGCTGGTGGCTCGCCGCTGGATATCGGTACCGACACCGCAGGCAGTATCCGACTTCCGGCTCATTTCTGTGGTGTCACAGGTATCAAACCCAGCAGCGGCCGCGTGCCTTGCACGGGCAATGCCCTGCCCACTTCAGGACTGCTGGCGCCCCTGTCACAGCCCGGCCCGATGGGTCGCTTCGTAGACGATCTCATCTACACGCTGCCGATCATTGCAGGACCCGATCTGATCGATCAGGGTGCGGTGGCGGCCAGCTTGCAGGATCCAGACGATGTCGATGTGAGCCGTCTGCGCTTCGGCTACCACACCGACAACGGCATTGTGACACCCACCGCTGAGATCACGGCAGCCGTTAACTCAGCCGTAAAGTTGTTGAGCGACGCTGGATTCAAGGTGGATTCCGTCAGGCCCACTGGTATTGAGATGTCCGGTCTGATTCTCTCCAGGCTGTTCGCTGCAGATGGCGGCCTGGGTGTGGAAGTACTACTGGATGACGCCAGAACCAGCGAACCTTCTGCCTACGTTGCAAATTTCCTCAAGCTTGCAGACGGCCCGCAAATGGACAATCGGGAATTTGCCCAGCTTATCGTGATGTGGCACAACTATCGCAGCTCCATGCTCTCCTATTTCGAAGATTACGATGTTCTTATCTGCCCCGTGAACGCCAGCGCCGCTGTACTTCACGGTACCACCGATGACACCAGTGGTTACACCTATACGAGTGCCTACAACCTGGCAGGCTGGCCGGGAGTGGTCATACGGGCAGGTACCGCGGTGGGTAACCTGCCGATCGGCATACAGATCCTGGCTGAACCCTGGCGCGAAGACATCGCCCTGGCCGTGGCCCGCTGGCTGGAAGAGCAGTTGGGTGTATTTCCAGGTCCCCAATTATAGGTTCAGCACCGGCTTAGCAAGAGTTTTGGCATAGGTTTAGTGTCTCTTCAGGAAACATGGCAAACTATTTCCAGGCAATTCTCGTCTATCTATTGCGAAGTCGTGCCATCAGGACAACCGCCGCTCACAGCTACCGATCCATCGCTAAATACTGGCATAGTGGGTGATAAACCCGTATTCTTAGCGGCCATTTTGTATCAGGTTCAAGAACCAATCGGGACAGTAAAATGAGATTCAAAGCACACACGATATCAGCGACGGCACTGTGCCTTTTCCTTGGCCAGGCTAATGCAGCAACTCTTGCTGAGATCTATGACCTTTCAGTCACGAACGACCCCCAGATAGGTGCAGCCGAAGCCACTTTCATGGCAAGAAAGGAGATAGTCACCCAGGCAAGAGCTGGGTTACTGCCTAGTATAGGCATTGGGGGCAGCCACAGTGAGAGCCAGCGTGCAGTGCTTCCGAACGCGTTCGGAGACAGATTCGAAGCCCACGGCTGGCAGGCGCGTATCAACCAACCGGTATTTCGTCTGGACACCTGGTTCCAGTTCCAGCGGTCCAAGGATGTGCGGGCACAGGCTAAGGCCAACTTTGCAACGGAGCAACAGGATCTGATCGTTCGCGTTGCAGAAAGCTACTTCAGTATACTTGAGGCCCAGGACCGGCTGACCGCTTCCGAAGCGGCGAGAGATGCGACAAAGCGACAATTGGAACAGGTGCAGCAACGTTTTGACGTCGGCCTTGTCGCAATTACCGATGTGCTGGAAGCCACTGCAGCATTCGATTCACAGGCTGTCACCGTCATTGAAGCCGAAGGAGCACAGCAGGTCAGCTTCGAACCCCTACTGCGTCTGACCGGTGAGCGTCTTGAGGAAGTCGCCAGCCTCAGTCCAGAATTTCCGGTCAAGTATCCCGAACCCAGAGACGAGGATGCCTGGGTTGAGACCGCCCTGCAGCAGAATTTCAGCTTACTGGCCGCAAAAGAGGGGATCAAGGCGGCGCAGAAACAGATACAAGTAGTCAGGTCCGGCCACTATCCAAGTGTGGATGCTTCCGTTTCCTATGGCCACAATGTCACTGGTGGTGGTGACTTTTTTGGCAGCAAGGTCAACAACAAATCCATTTCGTTGGTACTGAATGTCCCCTTATACTCAGGCGGCGCAGTCCATTCGAGAGTGAAGCAAGCAATATTTGACCTGGAAGCAGCCCAAAAGAATCTGGAATTAACCCAGAAATCAGTAGTCGAACAAACCAGAATCATGTACACCGCCATCAACACCGATGTTGGTCGCGTAGAGGCGCGACTGAAAGGGATCGAGTCCAGCCAAAGTGCGCTGGATGCGACGCAGACCGGCTATGAGGTAGGAACCCGTAATATCGTCGATGTGCTGCTCGCCCAGCGAAGCCTATTTCAGGCGCAGTTTGAGTATGCCAGCGCCAAGTACAAATACGTTCTGGATACGTTCAGAATAAAACAGTTGGCCGGAACACTGAGCCCTGAGGATATCATTGAACTGACCCGATTCCTGGACTCCTCGACATCAATAAAGAAGCTGTCACGTGTGAACTAACATCCAGTGTTTTCTAGCCCATGAATGAAGACTGCATTTTCTGCCGGATACGTGAAGGGGCATTGCCCGCCCACAAAGTTTATGAGGATGAGTCGAGCTTGGCCTTTATGGATACTTCTCCCGTCAGTGAAGGCCATGTGCTGGTCATCACCAAAGACCACTATGAGAATATATTCGAAGCCACACCCGAATCGTTGGCGGCAGTTTCCAATACGGTAGCGAAGATTGCCAAAGGGATCAGAGTGGTATTCAGCCCAGACGGACTCACAGTGGCTCAGCTCAATGGTAGCGCTGCAGGCCAGACTGTGTTCCATTACCACACTCATCTGATTCCGCGTCGCGATGGAGACCCCATGGATCTGCATGCACGAGGCCAGGCAGAGCCGGACAAGCTGGCAGAGATAGCGGCAAAGATCAGCGGCGCGCTAGATTAGCTTTTGTGTTCCTCTCAAGTTGATTCCACGTAATCGCAAACATTTTATGTAGACACGGATTCGTCAAAGTGGAAGATCTCAGTATTCATGCAATTGTAACGGGTCGAGTGCAGGGAGTTTACTATCGGGCCTCATTACGACGAGAAGCAGTTCGCCTGGGACTGAACGGATTTGTCAAGAACCTGGCCGACGGTCGAGTCGAGTTTTTTGCCAGGGGCAGCGCTCTTTCTGTCGATACACTGGTCAAGTGGAGCAGGCAGGGACCGCCATTGGCCCGTGTCACCGGAATTGAGGTCTTGGACAGTCAGATAGACGAGTGCTTCGATGGCTTTGAAATTCGCAGTTAGTGTCCATCCAGAAATAGGTGTCTTGGGCGAAATCAATGCGACAGGGTAGAAATGTTTGCTGTAAACACAATAGTTTGAGTGGGCCGCATTCGGATGGGCACCCGAAGCACGGACTTTTAATACGGATGGGCACCAGTTAGGTGTTTGTCGGACTTCACTACCCGTAGCCAGGTTCCGGACTCGATGGCAGATTCTCAAAATCTGAGAGACACCCCAAGGGAGCGGCAAGAATGCATCGCTTAAAAGAGACGACCAAGACATGGGTCTTGCCTATCCTCCTGGCAGGATCTGTCGGCATCGTTGTATTCGCCATCAACGACTCGCCGTCGGAAGGTCGCAAAGCCACCCCTTCGATAGCCCCGATGCAACAGCAGGGCTTTCAAACCGACGATGAACGCAACAATATCGAAGTATTCAAGAATGTCAGTCCCTCGGTCGTCTTTGTCACCAACACCGTACTTCGAAGACAGCTCTTCTCGCCGAATGCAATGGAGATACCGCAAGGTAGCGGCACCGGTTTTATCTGGGATGAGGAAGGCTTGATCGTGACCAACTTTCATGTCGTGTATCGAGCCAACAAGATCACCATCACGTTACAGGATGGCAACGACTACGACGCGCAGGTGGTCGGTACTGCGCCGGAGAAAGATATTGCTGTGTTGCGTATCGATGCTCCGCGAGACCAGCTTAAACCAATCCCTCTCGGAGATTCCGGACAGCTGTCTGTGGGAAGAAAGGTATTGGCCATCGGTAACCCATTTGCCCTGGACACGTCGCTATCGGTCGGTGTTGTCAGTGCCTTGGGACGAGAGATTAAATCTCTGGACAATCGTACCATCAAAGACGTGATTCAAACCGATGCAGCTATAAACCCCGGCAATTCAGGTGGTCCGCTGTTGAACTCACTCGGACAGTTAGTCGGGGTAAATACCGCTATCTACAGTCCAAGTGGAGCAAGTGCAGGAATTGGCTTTGCCATCCCGGTGAATGCAATCAAGAGGATTGTGCCCCAGTTGATCGAACATGGCCGTCTGTACAGGCCGATACTGGGAGTTGAGCTGCTGCCTGAATACTGGGCACGGCGCCTGGGCGTGAAGGGGGTTGCCGTTCTGTCTGTGGAGAGAGGCCTGCCGGCGTCAACGGCAGGGATGATCGGTATTCGTGAAGATCGGCGCGGTCGAATCCACGTCGGAGATGTTATAATAGCAATCGACGATGATCCCGTGATCAATCAAGACAATCTGCTCGACCTACTGGAACGCCACGAACCGGGCGATACAATAAAGGTGACTACCTTGCGCGAGAATGAGATCAAGAACTATGAAGTCATCCTCGCAAAGCCAGAGTGAAGCAGCACAGTCGATACCATACAAACAACGCCAGATAAATAGAATATAAAAGGTGGCTCATGTTTCTCTCTTCTCTAACTAGTCCCCAAAAGGAGGTATTCATGTGCCTGGCGCACAACGTCGTTGTCTCAGACGGCGATCTATCCACCGGTGAAGAGGTGATGATGGAACAGATGCGCAGGGAGATGAATCTGGAAGCTACTTTTGCACCCGAATACGTGGATATCAAAGGGATTGAGGATATCTTCGATACCAAACGATCCAGGGCAGTCGCGCTGATCTCCCTGATCCGTCTTGGTTATGCGGATGGCGCCTTCGAAATCGAGGAACAGTGTTTTCTACGCGAGTTAAGCAATCAGTTTGCAATTTCCGATCATGAGTTTGGCTTGATCGACAATTGGGTGAAACGATTGATCTCCCTCGAGCACGAAGCCAACGTTTTCCTGTAACAGCCGTTAAAGTTTCTCCCGGTGCATGGAAACAATACTGGCGTCCACCTGGGACGTCAGATCCTTCTCGATTTCCATGATGATCTTATCCACCAATCGCTGATTCTGGGCAAGGACCAGGAAGGCCCATTCCGATCTATACAGCATATTCTGATGATCAGTCTCTGCCACCGCAATGGAGCGCTGCCTGCCTATTCGATCGCGCATGCCCCTCAAGCGACTGCGTTTATCCTTAAGGGAGGTACAACCCTCAAGATGGAATTCCACAGTCATCAGGTCAATTCTCATCACGGGACCCTCTATTTGATCGCTGGGGATGTTAATCTACCGATCACGTCTGCTCTTATACAAAGTCCTGTCCAAAGGTTTTGTCAGTCCACGCTGTATCATTAGATTTAGATAATCGCGAGCATCAACTACATTCGGAATCTCATAAACCATATGCCTATGCTGAAGAGCTGCGCCTTGGACAGGAACTTATAGCGCTCCAATTATTGGTGAACTACCGTGGGCGCTCAACCCCTATGTGAATGTATCTGCAGGAAACCGATCCACACCCCAGTAAGCTGGCCGCAAGTTTTCTAGACGCGCGAAGCGCCTGAAGTCACGTAAGCGTTTCTGGAGATTAGGTCGAGCTTGTTTCAGTTGAATTCGTCTATCCGCTTTTGTTTATGTATCACCTGATAGACACAAGTTGTATTTGTGTATCATGAATACTTGAATGAGATACAAAAGATGATTAGTATAAAGAACCACCTATACCGAGGAAAGGGATATTACGATGCGGCCCTACTCGCCAGAACCCTTACCTATCAAGACATTAGACAAATCCGAACTGTTCAGCTCAGTAGGAGAGGCAAACGCTGAGTTGGCTCGCTATGATGGCCTGCTGATGGGCATGGTCAATCCTGCTGTGATGCTTTCACCCCTCACTAACCAGGAGGCAGTGCTCTCCTCCAAAATCGAAGGTACCCAGGCTACGATAGAGGAAGTGCTGGAGCACGAGGCAGGGCGAGAATATGACGTAGACAAGAACGACGATATCCTGGAGGTCCTTAATTATCGTAAGGCGCTGATGTTGGCAAAGGACAGCGTGACGGATCGACCCATAAGGCTGGGCTTCATTCGCGAGCTCCATAGCATCCTCATGAGCAACGTGCGTGGTGAGAACAAGGAACCAGGCCAATTCCGCATGGATCAAAACTGGATCGGCGCCCCTGGCTGCACGAGAGAAGAAGCCGCCTTCGTTCCGCCGAACCCCCTACAACTGATCGACCACCTCCAAGCATGGGAGGCATACCTTAGCAGCGACGATGTTGATCCGATCGTGCAAACCGCAATCGTCCATGCCCAATTCGAGCTGCTGCACCCTTTCAAGGATGGCAATGGCCGCATCGGTCGTCTGCTGATTCCTCTCTTACTCTATAGCAAAGGGCGACTCTCCAGTCCAATGTTCTACCTTTCCGCATACCTGGAGAGCCATCGGGATGAATACTATACCCGCCTGAGGACCATCTCACAGGCCGGTGACTGGACCGGTTGGTGCGCCTTCTTCCTGCGCGCAGTCAGAGTACAGGCACAACAGAATGGGGCCACTCTGCGAGAAATCATGGGCCTTTATGAGGTCACTAAGCTACAAGTGCGCAATATCACCCACTCCCCCCACAGTGCACAGCTAGTAGACGCCTTGTTCGACCGTCCAATCTTCACTTCCGCTGACATCGCCCGGCGTGCGGATGTGCCAAAACCAACCGTACACAAACTGATTAGGAGCCTACTCGACGAAGGAGTATTGGCGACGGTACGTAAAGCCGCCGGACGCCGAGCAGCAATCCTCACCTTCGCTGAGTTGTTAAATACGCTTGAACGCAAACAGCTGGTTTGAGTTGCACGATGGAGGTTTAGAGAACACCATGTGCCCACGGGCCCGATTGATTTACTCCCTTAGCTTGCCGGTTAGTCAAAATCGAGGTCCACGGTTATGGGCATCAGGGATCCTCTTTTTTGCTGCCGGGGATGATAATCTACGTTTCACGACTACCGAACTATTCAGGTGGGGAAACATGTTGCCATGTCGCGTGCATATCTTAGTCCTGCTGGGTTTGTTAGCAACAAACTGTCTCGCCGCGGATCCAGTGGAGCATGGCGAACGGCTGATCGCCCAACCACCTGCTGGCTGGCAGTCCGTATTCACGCTAGACACCGAACGAAGCAGGCTTGCAGAGTTCATTCCGGGCGCTGAGGACAAGGGCGACTGGACCGCAAAGATCACATTCGAGTCCTTTATCAAGCCGGACGCGAGCGACCCGATTGTAATTCTCCTTAAGGAAGCTGACCGTTATCGGCAGAAGTGTAAGTTCTTACAGCATTTCAATCTGTTTTCGGGTGAGGAAAACGGCTACCCCACCTCCTTCAGATTGATTATGTGTGGCGCCAGCAACTTCTCCGGCAAAGGAGAGGTGTTGATGCTGAAAGCGATTCAGGGAGACGAGTATTTCTACATATTGAAATTGCTCAAGCGGGTAGCTGCGTTCGAACCCCACGAGCCGGACATAACCGAGGGGGAGATAGCCGAGTGGGCGATCTACTTCAAACGGCTGATCGTGTGTGACGGCAGCGAGGGCCATGCCTGCCCGCAGGGCAAATCCAGTTAAGCCGATGGCGTCCCGGCTATCATGTTAAATTGCCGAAGGGATATTGGCTTACTGCCAGAGTGACTAAAGACTACCGGCAATGCAGTCAACGCCCGTTTCCAAAGGTATACCGAGAATTCACACTGTTGACATACGCTTTGCCGTGATTTCAGATGGACCGATGGCTGCAACAACTTCTGTATACACTCTTTCCTGGTACCTGCGTCCTGTGTGACGCAGCCAGCCATCGCAACCTCGATCTGTGTGAAGGCTGCGAGGGCGATCTACCCCGACTGACAGATGTTTGTCTGCGCTGTTCGATTCCACTCTTGCCTGCTCAGACCTTGTGTGGCCGCTGTTTTGGCGATCCACCCCCATTTGAACGCAGCGTCGCGTTGTATCGATATGTGCCGCCAATCGACCAGCTAATCATCGACTTCAAATACAATCGCAAACTGCTCATCGGCAAAGTCCTGGGTTATCTGCTTGCCCGGAAGCTCGATGACCTTTACGTCGATAGCGCTCCTGACCTGCTCATCCCAGTGCCGCTGCATCCTAAACGATTGCGCGATCGAGGTTTCAATCAGGCCCTCGAAATTGCCGACGTGATATCCGACTGCTGTCGCATACCCATCGACAACCGCTGCTGTCGCAGAGTGAAACATACGGATGCTCAACGCAATTTGTCAGCCAAGCAACGGCAGAGAAATATCAGCAATGCATTCAGGGTGGACCGGGAGATCGCTGCCCGCAAGGTTGCTATTGTAGACGATGTCGTGACCACCGGTGCCACCGTGACGGAACTGTCCAAAACGCTACTAAGAAACGGCGTTGAGGAGGTGCATGTATGGGCTGTTGCCAGGACCACTGCACCGACTGCTATTCACGCTGGTTAGGTTATTGTGGGATGGCACTGCCTCATACTGAAGAACGCCGTCAGTGTGGACTTCGGGGCGAATGACGACTATCCTCCGTTTACGCGTTCGTCAGGTACATTAGCCCCTTAGAGTTAGAGGAGCCCCCGTGAGAAAATATGTGAAGAGAGCTACTATTATGTTCGCTGCGGCGCTTGCATGTACATTGGCAGCCGGCTCGGTAAGCGCAAAGAAAGAGCCAGTCAACCGGGTCATTGTGTTCGGTGATAGCCTGTCCGATGGCGGCTTCTACGTTGCACTAGACCCTACCATTCCTGCCGGAGCCGGAAGCTTCACCACCAATCCAGATCCGGTTGCGCCGGAAGTCGTCGCTTCCGAACTAAACCTGACCCTCGACACGGCTTACGGTGCAGATGGGACCAACTACGCCGTCGGCGGCGCACGGGTTAGCGAACCAAACCTGTTGTCGGTTCCAATCGCTACCCAGGCGGCCGGTTTTGCAGCCACGGAACGTTTCTTCAACAGCGATGATTTAGTCTATATTCAGGGAGGCGGCAATGACTTTTTTGCATATGTCGCTGACGGCGCCACCGATACATCCATTTTGACTAACGCGGCAACTGAGTTGGCAGAACTCGTCGACCTGCTCGGCAGGTCCGGGGCGAGGCGCGTGGTTACCATGTCGGTTCAATCTGTTGGGGTCGCAGGAGGTCTGCTCTTTAACCAGACTTACGAAGATGAACTGGCAGCACTGGGCGTTAACGCACTGTATTTCGATATGGACGCCCTGTTCGATGAAGTCATCGCTGACACCGCTACCTTTGGGATTACCAACACCGTCGACGTCGCTTGTACGGACTCTTCACTCATCTGTACACCGGACAGTTACGTAGCGACAGATGCAAATGAAACCTATCTGCGTGCTGATAGCGTCCACCCAGCCGGCATTACGCAGCGGATTCAGGGCGAGGCAATCGCAAGTCTGTTGCTGGCACCCGATCAAATCGGTCAGCTTGCTTATGCTGCCGAGGCCCTATTCGATGGACAAAGGGCACTTCACAGGCAAGTCATGCATAACGGACTGGGGCAGGGCCAGGGCAATACTGCCATCTATGGTGCTATCGGACACCACACCTTTGACAACACTGGATCAGGACAGAGAATCGGCGTTGAGGAGGATGGCGTTGCCAGCAACGTGGCTATCGATCATCAGTTTGGTGAGACGCTGGGCGCCGGCTTTTCGTTCGCGTACAGTACAGGCGACGGCTCGTTTGACCGTAACCGCGGCGGTTATGACGTCGATGCGATGGCTGGCTCACTGTATGTGCGTGGGCAATTTTCGTCGATCCGCGTAAGTGGCGACCTAACCTACGGACGGGTGAATTATGATAGCCTGAGTCGAAATGTTACCCTGGGTCCTGCTGCACGGGTTCATGAAGGCGACACCGACGGTACATACACGGCGCTGCACATGGATGCATCTTACCCAGTCTTCGCCAACGACTTCGTTCAGCTTGCATTTGAAACAACGCTTGCTCATAACGATTCAAACATCGATGGTTATTCGGAAAGCACACAACTTTCCACAGCGGCCACGTTCGGCAGTCAAGGTTTGAGAAATACGATAGCCGGGTTGGGCATTGCAGTGCAGAGCGCTGGAGAGCGCAGGGTTGGCTATCACGTGCAAGCGAACTATAAGCATGAGTTTGGTCGCGTCCGCGACATTTCCATTACCCCCGTCGGGGCACCCATTTCATATACAAGCGAAATCTACAGTGCTGATGCCGACTACGTTAGCTATGACTTGGGTATTGCCCTTAGAGTGAACCAGGCTGTGAGCGTGCGCGCAGGGCTCAGTGGTTACGCGTTGCGTGGTGATCTGGATAGCCATAACATCTTTGTCAGTGCAATCATTGCCTTGTAGTCCGCACGAATCGCCTTGATTTTGCGACGCGTAGTCAGCGTCCATCAGGCCCTGCCGCCCCCGACCCGACCGAGGTCAAAACCCCCAGGATTATCTTCAGCGGGAGGTCTCCTGGTCCCGCGGTCCGCCCACATGTTAAAGTGGCTGAACCACATCGTTGACGAGGCAGGCAGATGGACTGGGAAATCCTGAATATAGAGAATAACTTCAGGTCCGGGATCGATATACCCAAGGAAAGCGAATTCAGCTATCACATCGTCGTATCGGACAACGAAGTGCTCAGCATCGCCGGCGTGCACCCCTGGCGACCACTCGACCAGGATGAGTGGCGATGGCTGGGTCTGGATGCAGAGAGCGAACACTTCCTGGGAGATGTAGACGGCGTACCCATCTATGCCTGTCAGGTTGATCCGGACGCAGATCATCCGGAGGGCTACGAATTCGAGACGCTCTACTCATTTCTGGGTCAGGTTGAGGAACCGGTATTCAATCTTATCGGTCGGGCCAAGCAGGTAATCGACTGGTACCGCAACCACCAGTATTGTGGCGTTTGTGGCGACAGAACGACCGTGTCCGGCAATGATCGCTCCATGACTTGCGATAAATGCCATCAGATCTTCTATCCGAGGTTGTCCCCTTCCATTATCGTGCTGGTTACACGTGGCGAGGAACTGTTGCTGGCCAGAAACTCCAGAGCCAGAGGGAATTTCTACAGTACCCTGGCGGGGTTCGTGGAACCGGGGGAGTCGATCGAAGCAGCGGTACATCGAGAGGTATTCGAGGAAGTCGGGGTCACGATCACGAACCTTAAGTACTTTGGCAGTCAATCCTGGCCGTTTCCCAATTCACTGATGCTCGGCTTTCATGCGGAATATGAAAGTGGCGAGTTTCAATTGCAGGAAGAAGAGATCGCAGACGCCCGCTGGTTTCATTATGAGGACCTGCCGCACCATCCCGCCATGGTCTCCATCGCTGGTCGGCTCATCAACGACTACATCACGCGACTGGGATCAAGCGATGGAACTCAGCAATGACGGTCGGTTTCCATCGCAGGTTTTAGATAGGTGTCCTCTAACGGATTCTTTTCGGCGGTGCCCGACTTCAGGCCGTACCGGGTGCGTCAATCACTGGGCCTGCTTCTGTGTTGCTGGAGTCTACAGTCATCTGCCGGCATTGCTGCTGAACTCACCATAGCGGTCGCTGCCAATTTTAAACCATGCTTCAGCCAGCTTGCCCATGAGTTTACCCGCCGTACAGGAGTGCCCGTTCAAGAGAGTTCGGCCTCAACCGGCATCCTATATGCGCAGATTATCTCGGGAGCACCATTCGATCTGTTCCTGGCAGCGGATTCAAGAAGACCGGAACTGCTAGCAGAGCAGCGCCTCGGTCTGCCGGACAGCCGTTTTACCTATGCCATCGGGCAGTTGGTATTGTGGATGCCGGGCAAACTGAATCCAGGTCCGGAGTCACTGTTGCGTGAGCGGCACCGTCTGGCGATCGCCAACCCCGCCACCGCACCCTACGGAGTTGCCGCACAACAATTGCTGCAACAGCTTGCCGTCTGGGACAGCGGGAAGCATCAACTGATATTGGGTAACAGCGTCGGCCAGGCTTTTCAGTTCGTAGTTTCAGGTAATGTCTCGGCGGGGCTCGTCGCCTACTCTCAAATTCTACACTATTCGAACAGGAACGCAGAAAAGCGCGCAGACAAGCTTGCCGAACAGTTTTCATCCCGGATTTGGTTAGTACCCCACACGTATTACCAGCCGATCGAACAGCAAGCCATTCTCTTGCGCAATGGACACCCGGACGCCCGCAAATTTGTGGAGTTTCTGAAAAGTCCTGCCGGACGTGGCATTATTGAAGAAAACGGTTACCTGCTGTCCCCATAGTCACCGGACTGCCGAATCGGAGGTTGTTATGTTCGCTGATCAGGATCTGGTCGCTCTCTTGCTGACTCTGAAGCTGGCGCTAGTCACCACCCTAATTCTGCTGCTGTTGGGAACTCCGCTGGCATGGTGGCTGGCCAACACCAAAAGGCGAGTCAAGCTTCTCATAGAACCGGTTGTTGCCCTACCCCTGATATTGCCCCCCACCGTGATGGGCTTTTACCTGCTGATCGCATTCGCACCTGACAGCCTGGTGGGTGGACTCTGGCTGCAGCTCACCGGCACGCCGCTCGCATTCACCTTCAGCGCTCTGGTGATCGGCTCCGTAATCTACTCACTGCCGTTCTTTACACAGCCGCTTCAGATCGCCTTCGAGAATCTGGGTGCAGGCGTACTGGAAGCTGCCGCCACCATGGGTGCGCGCCCGCTGGATCGATTCTTCAGCGTGGCCGTTCCCCTTTGTCGCCGCGGCTTCATCACCGCCGCCAGCTTGAGCTTTGCGCATACGGTAGGCGAATTCGGTATCGTACTCATGATCGGTGGCAATATTCCCGGAGAGACACGGGTACTTTCCATAGCCCTGTATGACCATGTTGAATCTCTCCAGTATTCTGAGGCACATTGGTTGGCCGGCGGGCTGCTGCTTTTTTCTTTCCTGATGTTACTGATGGTTTACGGTGCTAATCGCAGGTTTCAGATGCGCTATTCATTTTGAATCCCATGAACCTGAATGCCAGAATCCAACTGACTCGACCAGCCAGCTTTCGCCTGAATGTCGATGTTGAGATTCCGGGGAAGGGGATTACCGCTCTCTACGGTCACTCCGGTTCGGGTAAAACAACCATCTTGCGTTGTCTGGCGGGACTTGAGCGAGGTGCCAAAGGGGACTCTATTGTAATTCAGTTTGGTGACACCATCTGGCAGGACGCCGCTCATTTTATCCCGCCACACAAACGTCATATCGGTTTTGTATTTCAGGATGCCCAGTTGCTGCCTCACCTGTCGGTGGGGGGCAACCTCGATTATGCAATCACGCGTAGGCAGACCGACAGCGGGCCCAGTCTGAATCAGGTAGTTGAGTGGTTGGAGCTTGGCAAGCTGATGCACCAACCGGTTACCCAGTTGTCGGGTGGGGAGATTCAGCGCACCGCCATAGCGCGCGCGTTGGTGAGCGGCGTCAATCTGATTCTGATGGATGAGCCGCTGGGTGCAATCGATCAGGAGGCCAAGGGTCGCATCCTGCCTTACCTGGATAACCTGCATAGAGAACTGGCGATCCCGATCGTCTACGTCAGCCACCTTCTCGAGGAGATCACCCACCTTGCCGACCGGCTAATCATCCTCGAGAGAGGTGAAGTGATCGCTTCCGGCACCGTCATCGAACTCAGTTCGCAGCTGAATCTCGCCATTGCTCACGACGAAGCTGCTGCGTCCATTCTCGAATGCACCCTCGGCGGCCACGACGAAGAATACGGACTGAGCAAACTCCTGTTTGACGGTGGTGAACTGATCGTGACCCGACTCAATCAGCCCGCGGGCAGCAAGGCCAGAGTTCGGATACCCGCTCGAGATGTGAGCCTTGCCCTTGACCCACCCGGGAAAACCAGCATTCTTAACATCATTGAAGCGCGCATAGAATCCATCGAAGCAGCACGGCAAGCGCGGCTCCTGGTGAGATTGGCCGCCGGCTCGCAATTCCTGCTGGCCAGAGTGACGAGGAAGTCGATAGAGCAGCTGGGTTTGCAGGTGGGCCAGACGGTGTATGCACAGATAAAGAGCGTTGCCTTGCTGACGGAATACCATCATGACTGAAGAGCCTCATCCCTATGAACGCCTTACACCGGATCTGGTCATGGATTGTGTGGAGAGCGTAGGATTCCAGTGCGATGCCAGAAACATCGCGCTCAACAGCTACGAAAACCGCGTCTATCAGATCGGCCTGGAAGATGACGAACCCTTGATTGGCAAGTTCTACCGACCGGGCCGTTGGAGCGATGAGCAGATCCTGGAGGAACACCGCTTCACTCGGGAACTTGAAGAACAGGAAATCCCGGTTGTGCCGCCCCTCAAACTACCTAACGACAACACACTGGCTCAATACAAAGGTTTTAGATTTGCGCTCTACGCGAGGAAAGGAGGTCGAAGCCCGGAGCTGGATGATATGCAAACACTACCCATTCTTGGCAGGTTCATCGGCAGAATTCACGCCGTAGGCAGCAGCAGCAGCTTCCAGCATCGTCCTACACTGACTGTCGCCGCATTCGGTCACGATTCGAGAAACTTCCTGCTGGAAAACGACTTTATTCCGGAAGAATTGATCATCCCCTATGAAACCCTGACGACGCAGCTACTGCATCGAGTCGAGGAAATGTTCGAGCAATTCAGTTTTCTCGACCTTATCCGCCTGCACGGGGACTGCCATATGGGGAATGTCTTGTGGCGTGACCAGATTCCTCACTTCGTGGACTTCGATGATGCACGCAACGGACTGGCGATTCAGGATCTGTGGATGTTGCTCTCCGGCGAGCGGGACATGCAGACGTTACAGATTCGAAAAATACTGGAGGGGTACAGCGACTTTTGCGATTTCGATCCGATCGAACTGAATCTGATAGAACCACTCCGAACACTCCGGATTATGCACCACAGTGGCTGGTTGGCAAAACGCTGGACTGATCCGGCTTTCCCACGAGCGTTCCCCTGGTTCAATTCTCAGCGTTACTGGTCCGACCATATCCTTGAACTCAGGGAGCAGATGGCTGTTCTCTATGAACCTGCACTTTCAATGTACTGAACAGCAATCAATTGAAGCCAAGCCGCTGGCACCGGCAGGTCACGATCTTCATCGTGGCGACAGCCAGAGGGCCAATCGGCGACGAAATTACAGTAGGAGATCGATCACTAACAGGATCAGAAATACGTACAGGCAACAGCAATTGAGATGCCGCAGCAAAAAATCAGGATCTGATTGTGTTGGTTTCATGTCCCATCACAGCAAGTTCTGTCAGTAAAGTATTTGAGCGCGACGTAACGCAAAAGTGCGTGAATCAGTTCACATCAGCACTGGTTTAGCTCCGTTTCGTGAACTGGATCACTGCCCGAATCTGCTTTGCTCATTTTCGACCACGCGACACCATACATCGGCACGCCTGGCGAACTCGGGTATCACCTCCAATTCTCCGGAAAAAGCTTCCGCCGAGGGTTCGGACCGAGGGCAGAGGAAATCACAAAGGTAAAGTGTTTATCCCGCACCTACTTTTGTCATAGAATCTACAGGTTCTGAAATTCCATAGAGGTTGATTCATGCAATTGAAATCGGGAGTGCGTTTAAAAAGCACTGTATGCAACGGTGAGGTGATGGTTATCACCGCACCAGAAGGAAGTACCACCCTGACTTGTGGTGGCTCCGCCATGGCGGATGCGGCAAACGACGTCAGTAAAGGAGAGATCGATCCGGATCACGCCGATGGCGTGCTGATTGGCAAACGTTACATCAATGAAGAAGGTAATCTGGAACTGCTCTGTATCAAACCCGGCGATGGTTCACTGGCTGTTGAAGGCAAGCCGCTGGTAATGAAAACAGCAAAAAAGCTGCCCAAATCTGATTAACCGTCCCTTGTCCCCCCGCTTTTCATTACAGCGCGGAACGAAGCTGGAGTTTCGATGAACATCATGATGTTGCTGGAGATGGCGACCGATGCCTATGGCGATCGGATCGCCTTCACCGATTCGGCCGCTGGGTCATCCATCACTTACCAGGAGCTTTTCGATCGCAGCGGGAAAGCGGCCCAGATCGTCAAGGACGCCGGTTGCAGCAGCTTGGGAATACTCGATGTGACCAGCCTCGCCGTCCCGGTCGCTCTATTCGCAAGCGCCTGGGCAGGTCTGCCATTCATCCCCCTGAACTACCGTCTGACCGATGCCGAAATCGAAGCGCTGTTGGCGCGCATGAGCAATTCCTATCTAGTGACCGATATGGAGCGGGCCACCAGCTTCGATCAACGAGACGATCTCACGGTAGTGACCCGCGATGGTTTTCTGGGCGCAGCGAGTTCGCAGCCGGCCGATCCCTGGTCCATGGATCCGGAGGATACTGCGGTGCTGTTGTTCACCAGCGGTACAACCGGGGTGCCCAAAGCTGCCGTGTTGCGACAAAAGCACTTGGTGTCTTACATCCTCGGTTCAGTAGAGTTCGCTTCAGCGGAAGAAGCTGAAACGGCATTGGTGTGTGTACCGCCCTATCACATAGCAGGCATCGCAGCCGTGTTGAGTTCCGTCTACTCGGGTCGAAGGGTGGTTCAATTGCCCAACTTTACTGCGACTGAATGGATCGACGTGGCACGTAGTGAGAACATATCCTCGGCATTCGTAGTGCCCACCATGCTGGCCCGGATAGTCGAAGCGCTCGACGGACAAACAAGCGCCGAAATGCCTCACCTGAAGACCCTCTCATACGGCGGCGGCAAAATGCCGCTACCGGTTCTGGAAAGAGCCATGCAGCTTCTTCCCGATGCGGATTTGACCAATGCGTACGGCCTCACAGAGACCAGTTCCACGATCAGCGTCCTGGGGCCGGAAGAGCATCGCGAAGCCGCCGCCAGTACCGACGAGCGTGTTCGTCGCCGTCTGGTTTCCGTGGGAACGGCGCTGCCCGGTGTGGAGATCGAGATTCGGGATACCCAGGGAGATGCCCTGGCAGCAAATGTCAGCGGTGAGATCTTCGTACGTGGTGAGCAGGTCTCAGGCGAGTATGAAGGCATGGGCCACCTGGTAGATGACGATGGCTGGTTCCCAACGCGGGACCGGGGCTCCATGGATGAGGAGGGATACCTGTTTCTGGAAGGGCGGGCGGATGACCTGATCGTGCGCGGTGGTGAGAACCTATCCCCCGGCGAGATCGAGGACGTTCTGCTGCAATACGAGGCCGTCGCCGATGCCGCTGTCGTGGGCATTGCGGATGTGCAGTGGGGTGAAGCGGTCGTTGCGGTGGTGGTGTTGAAGCCGGGGCAAGAGGCCACGGTAGAACAACTGCAGGACTGGGTAAAGGATCACATGCGCTCGTCCCGCGTGCCGCGCGACATCCTCTTTTGGGACGAACTGCCCTACAACCCCACCGGCAAGTTGCTGCGCCGCGTCATCAAGACGCAGTTATCCGAATCCGAGAGCTGATTCTCACTCTATCGCGTCCATCAATCCCCAGGCGAGGGCCGTTTCGGCGTCGACTCTTTGAGTTGTCTATGCGACAGCAGACGACAGCCTGGTGGTGGCCGTAACCACTGCCCACCTCGTCAGTCTTGCAGAGCAAATGTGGCCATTGCATTGCCTGAAATGACGGTGACAAATTGCACGCCGGCAACCATGTAGGTGACCGGCGCCATTACGATCTGTCCGCCAAGAGCTACCTTCCAGAGGAGTTTGCCGTTACGGGCGTCCAGCGCATGCAGATAGCCTTCGCGACCACCCGTGAACAGAAGGTCCGATGCGGTGGTCAGCATGCCACTGTCGCTGACGTCGAACTGCTCGTACTTCCAGACAGCTTGGCCGGTGTCCGGGTCCATCGCCATAAGCGAAGCGTGTCCGACTTCATCAGTCCAGTAGTTTATGGGCCAGGTGCGGCCGATGCCGATCGTTGGCGCGCCATGTACGGGTACTTTGACGCTGAACCCACCACCCAGGAACAGACCGCCCGGTACGTATTCCTGCTCAATCGCCTGATAGATCGTGGCATAGTCTTCCCAGGCGCTGAAGTAGAACAGGTCCGTGCGTGGGCTGTAAGAAGGTGGGTACCAATTGGTCCCGCCTTGATTGCCGGGCCAGGTTGGCATGCCATCGGGCTGTGGCGTTGGGATGGGTCTGCCGTTTTCATCGAGTCCACTAGACCAATTCACTTTGACGAAGGGCTTGCCCAACAGGAACTTACCTGTAACCCGATCCAACACGTAGAAATAGCCGTTGCGGTTTGCCCACAGCATGAGCTTGGCCGGTTTGCCCTGCCAATCCCTGTCCACCAAGACGGGGACCTGTACCGAGTCGTAGTCGTAACCGTCGTTGGGGGTAAACTGAAAGTGCCACTTCAGTTCGCCGCTGTCCGCATCCAAAGCAACCACGGAGTCTGAATAAAGGTTGTCTCCGGGACGCTGCCCAGCATTCCAGTCGGGACCCGGATTGCCCACCCCCCAGTAGGTCAGATTGAGCGCAGGATCGAACGATCCTGTAATCCACACCGGTGCGCCGCCGTGTTCCCAGTCGTCTCCCTGCCAGGTGTCGTGACCCGGTTCGCCCGGGCCCGGTATGGTATAGAACTTCCAGGCTTGCTCGCCGCTAGCTGCGTCATAGGCGACTACGTAGCCGCGAATGCCGTATTCTCCGCCCCCCACACCGACGATGATCTTATCTTTCACCGCGATTGGCGCCATGGTGACCGAATAGGCCAGATTGACGTCGCCGACCTCGACACTCCAAAGCAGCTTGCCGTTGATGCGGTCCAGGGCAATCAGACTTCCATCCAGCGTACCGGAATACACCTTATCCCCCAGCACCGCTACGCCGCGATTGTTGGCGCCGCAACAGACCTGGGTATTGGCGGCCGGTGTGTGGCGGTAGATCCAGAATACTCGGCCGGTCACGGCATCGACAGCCATCACGTCGTTGGGACGCTCGGTCAAATACATGATGCCGTCGACAATGATCGGATTGGACTGCCAGGCACCGAATACCTGGTTCTGCAAGATCCACTTCAGTTCCAGCTTGTCGACATTGCGCCGCGTAATCTGTTTCAACTTGCTGTAGCGTTGGCTTGAATAGCCACCGTTATAGGTGAGCCAATTGTGTGGTTCCTCGGCGGCATGAAGGATGCGCTCGAAATCTACCTCGGCAATGACGCGGTCACTGGACAGCACTATCGCCGCCAAGCAAAACAAAGCTACGACTCTCATAGTTGACCTCGTAGCGCCAGCAGATAGGCAATGACGTCGGCGACCTCGTCACTGGACAGCGATGTGGGTTCGTGGGTGGGAGTTGCGCTGATCTCATAGCTGACCAGATTGCTCTTAACCAACGAGCGAAGCCGCTCCTCGGCGTCGATCAGTTGTACTGTATAGGTGTCCTCGTTCAGACGCCGTCCTGTGATCTTCTCCCCGTCCCGTGTGACGATGGTGACAGCACGATTGATGGGTAACAGTGCCGATGCCGGTGCTATCAGAGAACGCTGCAATGCGCCGGGCGTACGAATTGCGCCGATATCGCTCAGGTCCGGCGCGGTGCGCGGACCGCGACCGTTGACCCGGTGGCATGCCGTGCACTCACCTTTTCCCTCAAACAGCCCGCGACCACGCAGCACATTGCCAATGGCGACAGCGCTGCCTTCAGGTTCAAAGCCGGTGCGAATGTAGGCGATTATTCCCGCCAGATCCGCTTCGGAAAGATTGACTGCCGGCATACGTCCATCGGCAGCACCAGACAAGATAGCCCGGCGCAGATCCTCGTCGGAAACCGCGAGGTGAAATCGACCCCGGGCCAGATCAATCCCTTCCACCCACGAGCCGTCCGGTCCGTGGCACAAGGCACAATGTCGAACGTAGACGCGGGAGCCTGTTTCTATGACTTGACTGGTGTATATGTGATCGCTCATCTGCGCGAGACTGTACGTGCCTGCGGCGAGCACGACGGTCATGACAAACAGCGTCAATCTTGTTTTGGTTTTCACAGTTGTTTATCCAGGGCATGACTGATGTGTTAAGTACATCACAAATACCCGGCCGTGGTCGAATAGTCAAGTGGTCCCTCCAGCGAATCCAGCACAAAGATGTGCAGGCATACCAAGCTGAGGCAGACAGAGCCATTCTCAGTCCGGTCAAACCGCGCCCATTCGCAGAGACCCCGGCAGGATATCTCTTGACTCTGCGGTCCGCGTTGCCGTCCTGATCGACGTGGTCGGTGTAGGATCAAAGCAGTCTTTGCACTTCAAGACCAACGTTGGCGACCACGTCACCCTGGATAATTCGCATGCCCTGAGACTTGAGATCTACTCAAGTGGAGACGAGCCGTCTCCCTACATCACCGTACGCAACGATCTGGAAGCGATCCTCGCTCCACCAGGCTGCAAAAGACATGCCTAGACAGCTTGTGTCTGCAACTCGACGAATTCTCGATAGCGACCATCCTCTCGTGCTAACAACTCATCGTGGCTGCCCTGCTCCTTGACCTTGCCCTCTTCGAGGAAGATGATTTTGTGCGCTTGTGCAATGGTGGAGAGGCGGTGCGCGATTATGATTACCACGCGGTCCTTGGCGGCCTCGTGCAGGGACTGCACCAGATATTCCTCGGTTTCGGGATCCAGGGAGGAAGTGGGCTCGTCGAGAATGAGCACTTTCGAGTTTCTAAGCAGACCACGGGCGATGGAGATGCGTTGCTTCTGACCCACGGAGAGTTTGCTGTTGCTGGTACCCAGTATAGTCTCGTATCCCTCTGGTAACGAGCTGATGAAGTCGTGCACCCCAGCGGTCTTCGCCACCCGTTCTACTTCTGCCATGACAGCGTCCGGATTGCCGTAACGGATGTTGTCGGCAATCGAGTCTGAGAGCAACTGCGTTTCCTGGAATACATAGGTAATCTGGTCACGCATACTGTCAATGGTGAGGTCATTAACATCATACCCGTCGATGCGCACCTCACCCTCGGTCACCTGATGAAAGCGCGGAATCAGATAGGCAAGTGTGGTTTTGCCCGAACCCGTGGGGCCCACGAAGGCGACGATCTCGCCAACCTTTGCTTCCAGTGTGACATCCGCAAGCGCGCGGCGACCGTCGGGATAGACGAAGCCGGCATCTTGCATGGAGATACCGTCGTGGATCGGTGGCAGGTGCGTTGTGCCGGTGTCCGCTTCCGGCGGCAGGTCCATCAGCGCAAAGACACGACGCACGCCAGCGACGTTGTTTTGAAGTCGTATCCACAGCCACGCCACATCGGAAGTCGGACCCCGCAATCCACGCCAGAAGGCGTATAGCGCACCGTAATCGCCGGCTGAGAATTGGCCCTCGATGACATAAGTCAGGATGTAGACGAAGACGCCAATTTCAATGATGGTCCTGGTCAATTCACTGCACTGGAACATGATAAACCAGATAAGTCTTTCGGCTCGAAAACGCCTGAATGACTCGCCACTATCGTCTCCGAAGCGCTGCTTTTCCTTTTGGTTGCCACCCAGGCTCTGTACTGCCAGTACATTATCCATGCCCTCTTCGATGGTACTGGTAGTAATGGAGCCAGCCGCGCGGCTCGCCTGACCCCGACGGCGCACGGTGCGGGCAAACAGACTCGAGGCTGATAGCCAAATAGGCAGGAACAACAGAGACATCCATATGATTTCCGGTGAATTCGGGTAAGCATCCAACATGACGGCGGCTGCAGCGATGTAGAGTGTCACCGACACCAAGGGGGTGTGAATGACCTCATAGAAGATCTCTGTGATCTGTGGTGTGTCATAGAGGATCCGGTAGATTGAGTCACCGATGCGTTGATCCTCCAACTGCGTCATCGACAACGATTCGATGCGACTGAAAAGCTCTGCTCGTAGCGTGTGATTCAGGGCTTGGGTCAAGCGAGTCTGGAGCCTGAACTCGACATAACCATATAGTGCGCCGAGACTGCTGTGACCGATGTGCATAGCGGCTTCATTCGAGGTAGCAACGTCTTTGCCTTCCGTTAATGCGGCTACGACCTGGTCTCTCCCGCCCGGGTAGGCGCCTATCAGCAGCATCATGCTCACACCCACGAGCGCAAGCCAGAAGAGTATTTCCAGCGCTGAAGAGCCGTATAGCGCTTCGATGATGGGCCACATGAAAGCTGGATAGTCTTGCGCCTGCTCTATGGGTCGTCCCAGCACGACATGGTCGATCATCATCTTGACTGGCCAGGGAAGTATCAGCAACGGCACTGCACTTGCTATCCACATCATGACCACTTTGATGGTGAAGCGCCCGGCGAAATAACGCAGATAACCGGACGCACGAGCCACAATCCGGACTGCTTCTTTGAACCCTATATCCGTGTCCGTATCGAGCAGACTCGAGCGAATATCGAGCTCGCGCTCGCGTTCACGCAGGGTTGGTCGCCCTGGTGGTGAACCGGACTGCAGCGTTGTGGAATCACTCACGGCCATGACTCAGGTCCCTGCTGCCAAATTAGTGAGGTTCGCTTCCGCCTCTACGAAAGATCGGTAGTAGCCGTTTTCGCGTAGCATTAAGGTGTTGTGATCGCCGCTCTCCACGATCCGTCCATCGTCAAGATAAAGAATGTTGTGGGCCCTGCGGATAGTCGAAATCCGATGGGTTATCAGAAAGATCGCTTTGTCTTTCCCCCACGCCGTAAGGTTCTGCATCACGCGGTGTTCGGTTTCCGCATCCAGTGCAGCCGTTGGTTCATCGAGTATCAGGATAGGTGTATTGCGCACCACTGCCCGGGCGATGGACAAGCGCTGCTTCTGACCCGTGGAGAGCCTGCCGCCGCGATCGGCAAGGACCGAATCGAGACCCTGTGGCAGACCCGCCACATAATCCGCCATATCTGCTACGCGCACTGCTTCCAGCACTTGGGCATCTGTTGCATCAGGAGCGACGTAGCGGATATTGTCGCGCAGGGACATGGCGAACAACACGTTCTCCTGCAGGGCAATAGCGATATTGCTGCGTAACGAATCAACCTTGTATTTGCGAAGCTCGATGCCGTCGATGGAAATGGTTCCGCTGTGGGGTTCAAACAGACGCAGCAGCAGCGCCATCAGCGTGCTCTTACCGGACCCTGTGGGACCGATGATGGCGGTGATCGAACCGGGCGCTGAGCCAAAACTGACATCGTCGAGAACCGGACGGTTGGCTTCATAGGCGAAACGAACAGCCTGGTAACGGATTTCGCGCTGGAACTGTTTCAGTGGCACTGCATCCACGTCGTCTTTGACGTCCGGTTCAATGTCGAGAATATCAAACACCCGACGCAGTCCCATGGCCATATCCTGTGACGTCAGCCAACGCCACAGTATCAGGCGAATGTCGCCGCTCGCCTCGCGAAACTGATCCCGTGTCCAGTCGTAGCTGGCAAGATTCCACACCACAAAGCTGATCCCGACGAGCCCAATCAGTTCAGTGGCGAAGGTTTCGTCTCCGCGGTTTGCCCAATAGGCCATCAGGAACTCGCCACTCATAAGGAATGTCGATGCGATGGTAAACATGACGATGGTGACGAGTGCAATCAGTACGCGCGCTCGAAAGGCGGCGTTGAAGGCAATCACGGAGTCTTCTTCCATACGACGCTGGGTTCGTTCCCGGGTACCGAATGCTTTAATCAGGCGGATGGCGCCGAAAGATTCCTGGATTGTGGACGTGATATCCGAAGCAGCAGCCCGGTATACCAGCGAACGGGTGCGCATTCTCGGCATCGCCCAGCGTGCCCAAAGAAATGCAGGGATGACCACGGTTGCGGCAATGAGACCAATCAATGGGTCGAGTAGCGTCACCAGCGCAACGCACGTAAGGTAGCTCATGATGGCTAGCGTGATACCGATCAGTTGATCGATCACAGCAGTAACCTGGGCACTGTCCTGATAGATACGGAATATGGAGTCACCTGTGCGGTGCTCGTTATGGTAGCTCAGCGAGAGCTGATGCCAGCGCGCCAAGAGGGCCAGTCGCAGGTCCTGATTGATGTGTTGCATAATCCACAGGTTGTAGTAGGGATTGATGACTGCAAGCGGCATTTGCAGCACGCGAAATCCCAGCAGAAGGGCCACGTAAACCCACTTGAGATCGTGTCGCTGGGCGACCGTCAGTTCAGTAATTGAGCCCTGTGCCCACTCCGGGACTCCTATTAGACTGGCAAGACCCGGTGCGATGGGTTCACTCTGCAGGATGTTCTGGCCGAGGAGATCGGCCAGGACAAGCCCCAGTGCAAGCGCGATAAATCGCTGTGTAAAATTGATGGCATAGAAGTAAACCAGGTGCGTACCAACTCGCACGCGATACTCAAGGCGCTTAATACCGTCCTCTGTTCGTACGCTACGAAACTGCACCATCCACCCGGCGATACAGGCCAGGGTGACAAGGGCAGCGTAAGAGCCATCCACAAAGCCGTCGATGACGAAGGTTGCCGCAACATTGCTGCCGATCCCACCGAGGATAAGACCTACCGGAGCAAGCCTCTGCAGCCTACCTGTACCGAACACCATATACGCCATGCAGATCACCATGGCGATGACGGGTATATAGAGCAGGTGCATGGGAAACTCGAAGGTCACCGGCAGGAAACCGAAGCCTGGACCTGCTATGGCCAGGAAAGCCACCAGGAAGGGCGCGTAGGTGAACTGATATCCCTCGCCACTGACAAGATCGGCGACACGATCTTCGCTTCCCTTGCCGGGAATGTACCATCTGCCTAGCACTTGCGGTCTGATGTAAGGCCACGAGCGCAGCAGTAGCAGCAGCACCTGACTCAGTCCGGTATCGTCATCCTCAACGCGGCGATCACGAGCCGACGGGATGTAGCCATCACCGAACATCGGCAGTGCACGGGAGCGCTCCAGGTTAGTGGTCATACGCCGCCTTCATTGGAATCCAGATTCCTCTCAAGACGGGAAGTTATCTAAATAGCCTTACGCTTTGCAAGTCTTTATTTTGGCGTGAGCTGGTTCAGATGAGCCGGACCATCGTACTTTGGATCGATTGGAGAAATGTGGTTAATTCGCACTATCCCCGACCAATAGCATCTGTGTTAGCCAGTCTGATCGGTTGACTTTGGAAACGCATCGATCACACTTGGCGTATGCAAATGGAAGTTAGGGAGGGCTGATATGGCGTCTGGAACTCAGTTCGTGCAAACAACTGTGATGAGTCTTCTCGTTGCTGCCATGGTGTGTTCGTCCTTGGATGCGGGCGCAGAGCAGACTCCGGCATCGGACCGGTCAGTTGTCAGGACCCATATCGACACTGAACTGGTTCCGGGCAAGAGAATCGAGTATGCGGTTTTGTTGTCACCCGGTTACGTTCAGGACAAGACCTATCCACTGGTCCTCTTCTTACATGGCGGCGGCGGTTCGGCCGCTCAGTTGGTACAGCTGGCACCGAGAAGGATCTTTCGCAATCGCTCGAGTTCTTCGCTACTGGTCGCTTGCTCCATGTATTTTAGAATGATATCCATGATCCCTATCACCGCTGTGACAATGCGGGGAGAATATAGCACCAATCCCGCCACAAATTCGACGGCCGGTCATCCACTCAGCGGCGCCAGCTCGACAGACCAGATGACGAAGCACGCCATGACTGCCTCGAATTTGCTCGGCCGGCGACTATTGCGCTCACCAGTGCTGACGCCAGACGTCGTTGCTTGTTGAGGCCCGTGTCGTACAAACTGAGGCAATCCACATCAGTCACAATACCCGCAAACAGGAACGGCAATATGAAACTCCACACCGGTGATCTCAGCCCGTACTCCTCTAAGGTCCGCATGCAGATTTATGCCAAGGGCATCACCGACATCAAGTTTGATCTTGATCCTTCCTTCCGCCAAGGAAAGTTCTCCACGATTTCACCCATTGGTCGCATTCCCGTGCTTGATCTCGGTGATGGCGACATCATTCCGGAGTCAGAAATCATCTGTGAGTATCTTGAGGAGGTCTATCCCGAGCCCTCCATGCTCGGCGTGGGCCCACGCGCCCGGGCCGAAGTGCGTACAATCTCACGTATCGCTGACATCTATCTCATGAACAACATCTTCATGGCCCTGCCGCAACTCAGCCGCAAAACTCGCAACGAAGCCATCCGAGATCTGTTCGTCGCCCAGGTCACCAGAGGCATGGGTGCTCTCGAACGTCACATCGGCAGCGGTGACTTCGCCATCGGTAACGAGATGACCATAGCCGATTGTACTCTGGTTCCCGCCTTGTGGATGTGCCAGAACACCGTTCCTATGCTTGATGCCCCGAACCCGTTAGATACCACGACCAAGGTTGCCGCCTATTGGGAAAAGATCCAGAAGAACGAGATCGCAGCAAAGGTGCTGGCGGAAATGGAGCGGGGCATGCAGGCAAGACTCGACGGATCGGAGTAGAGCCAGAGCGCATTTGCCGCTCTTTAAGTGACGGCTCGTCTTCGTCTACAGAGCGGAAATCAGGGGACAGCTTACTCAATTCTGGCGGAAATCAGGGGACAGCTTACTCAATTCTGGTTTCATGCTCTGGGGAATAGAGGGACTCCCACGATTCCTTGTAGTTAGATAAACTGACCCCACGATTCCCTGATCGCGGCAAAGGACTAACCAAATGATTAGGAAATGTTGGATCTTGCTGTCATTACAGCTCGTGGCGAGTGTGTGTGCACTGGCCCAACCCAATGCGGACCTGATCATCCATGGCGGTACCATCCACACCATGGATGCGACCCAGGCGGCTGTCGAAGTTGTGGTGGTGGGAGACGGCAGAATCCTCTATGCAGGATCGGATGCCGGAAGCGATACCTGGCGTGAAGGTGCGAAGCAAGTGATCGATCTGTCCGGCAAAACCATGGTACCCGGATTGATCGAGAGTCACGGCCATCTCATCTCGCTGGGATACTCCAAGCTCAGCCTTGATCTGAGCGACACATCCAGTTACCAGGAGCTGATCGACAGGGTGGCGGTGGCGGCCCGGCGAGCAAAGCCGGGGGAATGGATTCTGGGCCGGGGGTGGCATCAAAGCAAATGGACGCCGCAGCCAACGCCCATGGTGGGGGGCTTTCAGACCCACACGAAGATGAGTGCGGTCTCGCCGGACAATCCCGTATTACTGGTGCATGCCAGCGGTCATGCTGCCATTGCAAATGAAAGAGCTATGCAGATAGCAGACATCTCGGTGCGGAGCGAGTTTGGCGAGGGTGGTGAAATCATTAAGGACGCAAACGGCAATCCCACCGGGATTTTCAATGAGGTAGCACAGGGACTGATCGGCAGGCACATTCCCCGAAATACACCCGAGTCCGACCGAGAAGCCCTGAAGATAGCGTTGCGGGAGATCGCTGCGTACGGCATCACCAGTTTTCACGATGCGGGTAGCGCCAGGGGAAGTATCGAAGCCTACCGAAGTCTGCTCGCGCAGGATGAACTCACCGCGAGACTCTGGGTGATGGTGAGCGGCCGTGACCCTGGTTTGGTGGAAGAATGGCTTGAAAGGGGACCCGAGATAGGAACGGGTAATCACTTTCTCACCATTCGTGCAATAAAGCTGGTGGCTGATGGCGCCCTCGGTTCGAGAGGAGCCTGGTTGCTGAGACCCTATTCCGACAGGCCTGATCACTATGGCCACGCCACCGTACCGATGGCAACGATTCTGGACGTCAGCCAGCGCGCCCTTCAGGCAGGCTTGCAGGTGTGTGTGCACACCATCGGGGACAGGGCCAATCGCGAGGTGCTGGATCGCTACGAGCAGGCCTTTGGGGGTGAGAGGAGATCTGTGCGATTCCGCATCGAGCACGCCCAGCACTTAAGTGTCGAGGACATCCCGCGCTTCGGTGAACTGGGCGTGATTGCGTCGATGCAGGGGATCCATATGAGCTCCGACCGACCTTGGGCGATCGACAGGCTGGGTCGGGAGCGCATAGAAGAAGGTGCCTATGTGTGGCGGAAACTGCAGCAGACCGGTGCAATCGTGATCAACGGTACCGATGTGCCGGTGGAGCCCGTGAATCCCATCGCGTCCTTCTACGCCCTGGTAACGAGAAAGACACTGGCAGGAACACCTGCAGGCGGATATGAACCGGATCAGAAGATGACTCGAAAGCAGGCGTTACGCTCTTATACCCTGGATGCGGCCTTTGCCGCATTCGAAGAGCATGAAAAGGGATCCATCGAAGTCGGCAAACTTGCTGATTTCACCGTGCTCTCTAACGACCTACTGAAGGTGCCGGAAGAACTGATCTTGCGGACCCGCGTGGAGATGACGATCGGCGGCGGCACCACAGTCTATTCCAGGTAAGCATCGCTCATAGGGATTCCGGCGCTCAAGTTGTGTCCAAAACCATCCCGCCGATCTGCACAATGATCGAGTACTGCCATTGAAAACATTGACAGTGATCTGCCTGTGTCAATGACGTTCGATGATGTTCGAAAATGAATTTCTACTTGGATTTACTGACCTTTGAATACTGGTTTACGCTTCTCTCTGAAAGCTTTCCTTGCTTCCCCAGCATCCTCCGATAATTGCAGTATTGGACTGGCATTAGAGGTCAAGGTCATTGTTGCCTCAAGACTGCTATCCAGGGCTGTACGCATGATGCGTTTGCTGTTCCACTGTACCAATGGTGGAATGGCAATAATGCGATCGCAGAGGTCCCGGGTATAGGACTCTAACTCTGCTGCCGGGACAAGATGGTTTAACACGCCCCATTCCTGCGCTGTTTCCGCATCCATCTGACCTGTATAGACAAATTCAAGCGCACGACCAAGCCCGATCATTTTTGGCAGATAATATGAGCCACCATTTTCGATAATCTGTCCCGCTTGATGGTAGGCAATGAAGCGGGTATTTTCGCAACCAATGCGGATATCGCAATGTAATGACATGTCCATTCCTGAACCCACCGCAGCCCCGTTGATCATCGCTATGGTGGGTTTACGAATCAGCGATATGTCGCGATGCAATGCGGTAAATCCATGAAAAAAGCGCTGTCGGGTTGCATCGGCACCGACACCAGTCGTGTGAGTGCCCGGAAATTCCGGACCTGTAACTTCAGGTGGTGCCTCAGCTTTAAGGTCCGCACCAGAGCAAAAACCACGCCCAACACCCGTCAGCACTATAACCCGGATATCGGGATCATCATCTGCCGCTCGCATATACTCAACCACCTTCGCGACTGTTCCTTTCATCTGGCTGCTGCCAACGAGCGCATTCATCTTTTCTGGCCGGTTGAATTTTATCCAGCATATACCACTGTCTTCCGGTTCAAATAACAGGTAATCAACCAGTTCCGGTCTCATCTCAAGCCTCCTTTCTAAAAAAACCAACGGTACACTCGGCTTTTTGCGCATACTTCTAAATCAAGTTGGGATCGCAAACCGTCTAATGCTTCTCAATAATACCAGGTTCGCATCTGCCGTTTGCGTCGACAATTCGACATCATGATGCACCCTATCCAGGGCGCCAGAGCATGGCTTATGGTTCTTAGTCCTCGTAGATTTCCTGCGGGCCAAAGAACTGCGGTTAGTGGGGTCTAAGGAAACTGCGGACCTCGAAGCACAAGGCACATTTTTGAGTGTAGCTCTCTCGTCTCCGGTAGCCCTTTTCTTCGGCCATGTCTAGGAGTGTGAAAGGTCCTTCGCGCTCTTCGGATGCGAAGATCTTCCCCATGGGGTGACTCATGATGTAGTCCTTGGTCATGACTTCGGCTATATCGACATCGCGGATATTGCCGAGGATGATCCCGCAGTTTGTTTGGAGATTGCCGTAGGGGTCGCCATGGATCTCCATCATTGTGGCAGGGTCGAAGTCGACGGCACAATTAGCGGGACCCCAGTGAGGACCCCATATCCTGTCTGGCGCCAGTTGCGGGACCGGCCTCTCATCCAGAAACCGAGACAAGGCAAAAAAAGCCCTGCCGACCGTGCGTGGGGGACTTGATCGGACGTGTTCTCGCAGTTTCTCCTCGTCCCCGGTAATGCTTCCCAATTCGTCGTGATCCTTGAGAGCAGCGAACCCGCTGCCCACGATATTGTCAGGACCGAATATGTCCGTGGCTATCCGGATGGCACGGCGGACACTCTCAGCGGGACGAACTCCTGGTGATAGCGGTCGGCGCTGAAATACATGCCAAGCATCCCCAGATCACTCAACGCTCTGAATCTCTCCTCCACGATCTCATCGGATTTGCACCAGGAGCAGTTGGTCTGGACCATGTGTGGGGGGAAGCCGCGTTTGGATGACTCCTTTGTTGCGCTGAGCAGGACATCGTAGAACATAAACGGCTCGCCGCCTGAGAGGTGGACAATTCTGCCAAGTCTTGAGAACGCTTCGATGAATGTAACGGCGTCTGCCACCGACATCACCGCGTTCGGGTTACCCGGTTTACAGGCGAACAGGCAGTGCCGGCAAGCGATGGTGCATTTGTAGGACAGCATGACACCGGCGAGGTAAGGTTCTTCGAGGAGTTTCTTCAGTGTTCCTGGCTCACCCATGTAGATCTCCCCCTGGTATTGTTCTTGGTGGGTGGAAATGTGGCGATGCACACAATGCCGGCTCCCTACAACCCCGCCGGCAAGTTGCTGCGCCGCGTCATCAAGACGCAGCTATCCGAATCCGAGCCCTGATTCTCACTCTATCGCGTCTATCAATCCCCAGGCGAGGGCCGTTTCGGCGTCGACTCTTTGATTCGACAAGGCCATAAACGCTGTACGGTGCCGACCGATACGACGCAACACACTCACCGTGCCTCCTGCCCCCGGAATCAGCCCAAAGGCAACTTCCGGCAGTTGGAAGAAGCTATCGGTCGCGGCGACGATGTGATTTGAGAAAGCGGGCAGTTCGATTCCGGCACCGACACAGGCACCGTGCAGTCGAAACTCCACACGTTCTCTTAACTGGTGCAGCAGCGACGCCGCACTTCGCGTCATTCGTACCAGGTGAGCGAAGGCACCGTCGCCGGCCTCGCCAAATTCATCAAGATCACCCCCTGCACTGAAACATGCGCCAGCACCCTGAACGACGGTTCGTGTAATGGTCTTATCTTCCGAAACCAATGCCAGGGCTTCACACAACGCGTCGCGTAATGCTGCCGAGTACGCGTTCCTTTTATCCGGTCGATTGAGGGTGATGGTCAATAGATCCTGTTGACGATCCATCAGCAGCAGCGACGACTCGTCTTCGTCTACAGCGGAACGTGGTTTGCGACTGTTGAGCCACGCCTTGAATGACGCACCGCTCTGCAGGGATGAGTAAGCCAGCGACTCAGCAAACAGTGCATCGTCTACCGAAGCCTGTTCGTTGTGCCGCAACAGTTGCACCAGAAGGGTGGCGGCTACCGCGTTGTGCTGAATTGCCTCTGTCAGGATCTGCAACTCGGCTTCTGATACGGCGATCACGTCTACAATGGCAGGCAAATCCCGCTCGCTGTCGGCCAAACCGATCACCGGGCAATTGGGTTGCCGCAACGGTCTGCCTGCGGCTTCATCTTCCCCGGAGTTCCAACCTTCAAGATCAACCAGCAGATACGGCTGATCCAGGATTGCCGACATCCCTTCCGCTTCGGCCGCAGAGTCCAATAGTGCTAACAGTTCGGAAAGCGCAACAGCAGTTTGCATAAGTTGAGTATACTCTTGCCATGGAAACTGACAATCTTTCATCAATCCGCAGTCGGTTGCTGTCCCCAACAATAGCCCATGACGAGCTGCACCCATGTTGCTGATCCGGCATGCTGAAGTCGACGGCGAAGACGGCGTGGACGTCCGCTGCAGCAACGGAGAGGTAACCCAGATAGCAGCACGACTGACGGGTAACCCTGGAGAAACGGTCATCGATGCAGAGGGAGGCGCGTTATTGCCCGGACTGCACGATCACCATATACATCTGTTCTCCTTGGCTGCCGCCCGTCAATCCGTGCTCTGCGGACCGCCGGCTGTTACCGATATGGGAACCCTCGGCAAGATACTAGGGCAACAGGGTGGCGACGGCTGGATAAGGGGCATCGGCTATCACGAATCCGTTGGCGGAATGCTGCAACGCAGCCAGTTGGACGCAATCGTGCCGACCCGGCCACTGCGAATTCAACACCGCAGTGGCAAGATGTGGTTCGTCAACTCCACCGCTGCGGGAATCCTGAAACTCGACCAGCATAGGGATTTAGAGGGCGTCGAATGCGATGAGAATAATCTGCCAACGGGTCGCTTATTCCGCATGGACGGATGGCTGCACGAGCAACTTGGCCAGGAACCCCTGCCTGATATCGGATCGGCCTCGAAGCTGCTGGCAGCGTTTGGCGTCACCGGCATCACCGAATCCACACCAACCAATTCAGCTGCCACCCAGGCTCTGTACTCACAGCTCATCGAGGATCGACAGCTACTGCAAAGGGTGCGACTGATGGGAGACGAGACCCTGACCGTATCAGAACAGCCACTGCTTGAGTGCGGCCAAGTCAAAATCCTGTTGGACGACTATGCACTGCCGGAGTTCGAGCGGCTGCAACAACGAATCTCGTCGGCCCACCAACAAGGCAGATCCGTTGCCATCCATTGCGTAACTGAAGCAGAACTCGTATTTGCGCTGTCAGCCTGCAAGGGTGCGGGCCATATGCAGGGAGATCGCATCGAGCATGCCGCCATGACGACGGATGACTGCATGCAATTGGTTCAGTCAAGTGGCATGACCGTAGTGACCCAGCCTATCCTCATTGCAGAGCGCGGCGACCAGTACCTGCTGGATATAGACGCGTCACATCATGACTGTCTTTACCGCTGCAGAGCGTTTCTTGAGGCAGGTGTACCCCTCGGTGCAGGCAGCGATGCACCGTTCGGCAATGCCGATCCGTGGCTGTCGATGACTGCTGCCGTCAACAGACTCACTGCAGCAGGCCGGTTGGTGGGAGCCCAAGAGCGATTGACCCCGGAACAGGCACTGCGACTCTTCACCTCGTCAGCAGACGATCCCGGTGGCCCCGGGCGGTCCGTCAGCGTTGCTGCGGCAGCGGATTTCTGTCTGCTCGATCGCTCCTGGCAGGACGCTCGCAGCAGGCTGAGACGTGAGGATGTGCTGGCTACGATTCGTGCCGGTGAAGTCATCTACCATCGCTGACCGTATGCAACATCGTCCTAGTATATGGCCACAGGATTAATCATCATCTGAACAGCCCCCCTGACTTTAGCCTGACCCAGGACGAACAGAATCTCGAATGCTTTGTCCCTGACGAGCGGCCCAGTGTTCATGGTTTCAAGAATGTAGATTCCATTTTCCTTCAGGTAGATTACATGACCCTGGAAAGGACGTTCTTCTACCTGCGCTGGAATCACGTCCACGCCCCAGGTATCCGCACCAACGGCTACGACCTTTTTACCTGCAAGATAATGCGCTACTTCTTCTGACTGACCGGGCTCACCACTCACCCAGGTGTCCGGGTCTGATGTCAGTTTGGCATCGGTCCATCCGGTATGAAACAGCACGACATCGCCTTCCTGTATTGACGTGCCCTGTCGTTCTTCGATCGCCTTCACATCCGCCACAGTAAAGAACTGACCTGCGTTCAGGTGGTCCACTCCATAGTGCCCGGCAACATCAAGAACGACGCCCCTTGCGACAATTGGTGGCACCTTTTCAATGCCCATTCTTGTCAGCCCTGTGATCGCGGCAAAGTCTGCGGCTCGATTGCAGTTGTAATGCACGCCTTGGATCCCAATGTGGCCAAGGCCATCGATCTGTGAACCAATGCCCAGCCAGACGTGGAGAATGTCGTCGTTATACGTCGTATTAAAGAAGGGCCTCGCGCCTTCCTGTTGATTTGGCTGGACTACGGCCAGTGACAGCCCGCGTGGTGGGAACGCCGGAGTTGAACTGTCAATAGTGATGCCGAGGCCATGGGTTTTTCCTTGTTTAATCAACCGTGAGGCCTTTAGCACACTGTCAGCAGTAATCCGATTGGCGGCGCCGATCTCATCATCGGACCCCCACTCGGATGGCTGGCAGTGCTGATCTGACAAGGCGGTAACGGGGAAGAGGAATATCAGGCAGAGTCTGAGGATTGTAGTCACTGTTGAGATCTCCTTATTGTGGGGTTGACGAACCAGACATGAATTCACGGATCGTGTCTCATTGGGTGCCGCGTCGCTCGATCAGGGTGATCGCGGATCTGCCGGACGGCCAGCGCCGGTTGGCGGTCTTTATCCTGCGCTCCTGAGGCATTCGTAAAAGCGCTCACGCAGCACATCCCCCCGGGAACCCGGGCCCTCATTGTGATCCATGCGATTCATGACGTATGAAAAACAGGCGCGGTTGTTGACGTCCACCATGATGGTCGAACCCCCGGCCCCACCCCAAAAGCACAGTTTTCGAGTCTTGCGCCTGGCGATGCCGTAACCGATTCCATGGTGCACGGCCATGCCATCGATGACGCCCTGCTCTTCGAATATTTTCTCGCAACCGGCTTCGGACAGCAGGTCAACGCCAAAGGCCGAACCCCCGTTGGCGACAAGGGTTTGAACTCGCACGACCGAACGGGCGTTGCCATGGCCATTTGCCGCGGGAATTTCCGCTTGACGCCAGGCTGCGGAGTTGGTCTCGGGAGGGTGAACCGCCGGGACACCATTGACCCGGTCCGGGAATGGCTCGGCAGCAGCAGCCTGTTGCCGGGCAGCTTCCGAGAGCGGAGGCGGTGGCAGAATCTCGGCGATACGCGGAAAATGCTGGGGAGCGACGCCAATGTGAAAGTCGGCCTGCAGGGGCGTGGCGATCTCATCGCGAAAAAAGCTACCGAGGGACTTGCCCGTGATGCGGCGTACGATTTCTCCGACAAGAAACCCCTGGGTTATGGCATGGTAGCGACCGTAGGTGCCCGGTTCCCACCACGGTTCCTGACGAGCGAGCACTTTCGTCACGTAGTCCCAATCGTAGAGCTGTTCTTTGCTCAGCTTCTCTCCGAAGCCAGGCAAGCCGGCTGTGTGGCCCATGAAATGCCTGACCAGAGTCTCTTCCTTGCCGTTGCTGGCATACTCAGGCCAGTATTGGGCTACCCGATGATCGAAGTCGAGTTCTCCTCGGTCCGCCAATACCAGTGCGCAGAGCGCGGCCATGGTCTTGGTTGTCGACCAGACGTTGACGATCGTGTCTTCCTCCCAGGGAATCGAGCCTGCACCGTCCCGGTAGCCTGCCCAGAGGTCAATGACATAATCACCTTCGAGGGTCGCCGCGAAGGTCGCCCCCACGTCGTCTCGTTCGCTGAAGTTGCGTTCGAATTCTTCGCGCACAGCGGCAAATCTGTCATCGCACAAACCGTTAATCTGCATTGGGTACCCCTCTCCTGATCCCGTGTCCGATCGGTTTGCCGATACTACAGGCAGGGTAGCCCGAGGGCAAATCCGGCCCGCCTTCATCACCCATGGTGTCGATTTCACAGGTGGCTCAGATAATTCTGATATGATTGGCGCGCACTCTTGAGAGAAGTACAAATGAACAGTGATTCTAAGAAACAGTTACCGGGGCCCCTGGATGGCATTCGCATTGTCGAATACGCTATCTGGCACGCCGGTCCAGGCGGTAGCGCAATCCTCGCCGATATGGGAGCAGAGGTGATCAAGATTGAGACGCTGACCGGAGATCCGGAAAGAACTCAGTCCAGACTTGGTACCATGAACTTCGAGGACAGTCCCAAATCGAACTGGAGTTTCCTGTTTGAATTCTCCAATAGGAATAAGAAGGGCATCTGCCTGGATATCCACACTGAAAAGGGTCGGCAGATTTTCAATCGCCTCATTGAGAGTGCTGATGTCTTCCTGACGAACTTGCGTAAGAGCACCAAGCCCAAATTGGGGGTCGACTATGCGACGCTCGCCAAGAACAACCCCAAGATCATCCATGCCAGTGTTTCCGGGTTCGGCCCGGAGGGATCGATGAGTGATATTGGCGCGTTCGACCCTATGGGTCAGGCTATCTCGGGAATGGTCTTTCTGACCGGCCCGGACGAACCGGTATTGCTGCAATCGGTAGTGCTGGACCAGATGACTGCCATCGCTGCCAGCCATGCCATGATAACGGCACTCTTCGTTCGCGAACGCCATGGCATGGGTCAGGAGGTGCATGTCTCCCTTTACAGTTCGGCTCTGTGGTTAATGCATTCCAATCTACTCTCCACCAGCATTCTGAAGGGGAATTCCCCGTTACCGTGGGATCGCCTCCGAAACTCGCCGTTGCGCAACTGTATGAAGTGCGGGGATAGCAACTGGATCATGGGGACCAATCACCCTGAACAGAAATTCTGGCCGGACTTCTGCTCTATCACAGGGCAGCAAGATCTGCAAAACGATCCTTTGTTTGCCACTCCCGAAGCCAGGAGTGAAAACGCCGTCGAGTTGATGAAGATATTCGATGCTGTCTTCATGTCCAGAACCAGGGATGAGTGGCTGACAATGCTGCAGGATAAAGGTCTGATGTTTGCGCCGGTACAGACGTTGGAGGAGGTCCTTGTCGATCCCCAGGCAACTGTCAATAATTATGTGGTGGACTTCGATCACCCCTCCCTGGGACGAGTACGGTTACCCGGTTATCCGGTCCACTTCAGCGCGAATAGCGCTGGACCCCATGCGGCGGCCCCGGAGAAGGGAGAGCACACCCAATTGGTGTTGTCGGAAATGGGATACAGCGATTCTGAAATTCTCTCCCTTGAGAGAGAGAACGTGATTAAGTGACCCTGGTTGCCAACATTCCGCCAACGGAATCAGCAGGTTCACGTCACCCACTCGCTTGAGTTGTCAGTCATCCACGGAGAACTCGATTGAGCACACTCGATCTACACGGAAAATGGAACCTAACTCAGACTGAATCCGGGCAGTCATACCGCGCCGTGGTGCCGGGCGATAATGTCAGCGCCCTGCTTGCAGCCGGCGTAATCGACGATCCCTACTATGGCAAGAATGAGGATAGCGTTCAGTGGATCAGCTACCAGACCTGGGCCTGGAGTCGTGATTTCAGGTTAACGAAGAGATTCCTGGCGAATGATTTCATTTACCTGAGTGCTGATGAGATCGATACCTGTTCGACCATCGAAATCAATGGCACGAGAGTTGGCTCGACTAGATCCCAATTCATGCGCCACCCGGCTGGGACTGGGGGATAACACTGGTAGTCTCCGGTGTATACGGGGCTCTCAGTCTGGAAGGTCACAATGCCGCTCGCATCGAGCACGTGTATACCAAACAGCATCACCGCAAAGGTGTCTGCAGCGTGGATGTCACGACAGAGTTGCTGGCAGATCGGCCCGGTAGCACGGAAGTGGCGGTAATCTTCAATGGTGAAGTCAAGAAACGCATGGTCTCGGTTGGCAAGGGCACCACCCTCACAACCAGCACGTTTGAAGTGACGCGACCCAAGCTCTGGTGGCCGGTAGGCTATGGTGACCAGGTTCTCTACGACCTGTCCGTTGCCACGCCGGACGAGTCGACGAGCAAAAAGATCGGGCTGCGTACCATGGAAGTCGCAGTGAACCGGACGACGTGGGTGTGTCAATGGTCATTGTGGTGAATGGCGTCGATATATTCTGCAAGGGTGCCAATTGGATTCCCATGGATGCCATGCCGCAGCGCTATAGCCGGGCCCGTTACGCTCAACTGCTGGGCGATGCCAGGCTTGCCAATATGAACATGATCCGAATCTGGGGCGGAGGACATTACGAGCGGGACGATTTCTATGAGATTTGCGATGAACTTGGGCTGATGATCTGGCAGGACTTCATGTTCGCATGTGCGCTGTACCCCTCCTATGAGGAGTTCCGTCAAGAGACAATCCATGAGATCGAATATCAAACCAAGCGATTGCGTAATCATCCGTCCATCGCTCTCTGGTGTGGTGACAACGAGGTACTCGGAGCACTGGGCTGGTATCGCGACACGCGCAAAGAGCGGGATCGCTACGTAGCCTCCTTTGAGCGCCTGTTAGCCGCCAAGGAGGAAGGTGTTGCCAGGGGAGGAGACGATCGCGCCTTCTGGCCCTCGTCTCCATGCGCAGGCACGAATCCGTTTGACAGCGATGGATGGAATGATGATGTGCATGGTGACATGCACAACTGGGCTGTGTGGCACGCCGGAAAGAACTTCGAAGCGTATCGTGATGTGACGCCACGCTTCTGTTCTGAATTCGGCTTCCAGAGTTTCTCGAGCATTGAAACAGTGAAGAGCTTTGCAGACCCGAGCCAGTACAACGTCACCGCGCCGGTCATGGAACATCACCAGAAGAACAGTGCGGGAAACCAGAAAATCGTTGAGATGTTCACCCGATATTTTCGAATGCCGGAGGGCTTTGCAAACAATCTCTATCTGTCACAGGTTCAACAGGCCGTGGCAATAAAGACCGCTGTAGAATACTGGCGCTGTCTGGCACCTGTCTGCATGGGAACGCTCATCTGGCAACTGAACGATAACTGGCCGGTGGCGTCATGGTCCAGTCTGGAATATGACGGACAGTGGAAACAGCTGCACTATCACGCCAAACGCTTTTTCAATCCCGTTCTTGGTTGTGCGTTTAACAACAAGAAAGGCGAGGTGGAGCTCTGGGCGGTTAGCGAACTGGCAAACAAGTCCGAAGCCAGGATGGTCGCTGCCCTCTACGACTTCAAGGGTAATAAGATAAAGAGTTACACATTCAGAGGCCCGGTAAAAGCACGCGGCACCAGGAGGATGGCATCATTGAAGATCAGCGAGATTGCGCCAGACGCCAATGGCTGCTTTATGCAGATAAGGCTAACGATGAAAGATGGCGCCAAAAGGTACGTCCATGAAAACACGCACTTCTTTGATCGCTACAAGTCCTGTGAACTCTCGGCATCCAACGTGAAAAGATCCATAAAGAAGAAGGGCTCGGTATTCCAGATTCATCTGCAAGCCACTAAACCTGCATTCTTTACCACCGCGGAAGTTTCCGGTGTTGCGGGCATTTTCGACGATAACTCGTTTACGCTGATGCCGGGCGTGGGCGAGAAACTGACCTTCTATCCCCGTAAGGCAGGTGTAACTCTCGCAAAGATCAAGAACGGGTTCAGGGTCAAGCATCTCAGGGAAACATATTAGACGCTCGAGCAGCCATGAACGCAGCAATCAGACGCGGTAATTAGTCAGCTGCGCGTTGCACGCCTGAATGAATAAGACATGAACCTAGTAGTCATAAAAACAGATCAGCAGCGCTTTGATACCTTGGGTTGCTGGGACATCCCATCATACAGACGCCCAATCTGGATCGGTTGGCCGCACGTGGCGCCCTTTTTGAAAATGCGTTTTGCTGCTCGCCTTTGTGCGTGCCAAGCCGGGTCGGCTTCTTCACTGGTCAGTATGTGCATCGCACCAATTGCACAGGCTTTGAACCAGAACACCATATCAGTGACTGGTCGTTCCTGAACGAATTGAAGCGTGAGGGATATGTGCTGGGATTGTCTGGAAAGAACCACGCATTCCACGACGACTACCTGGCGGAACACTTCAGTTACCGGGAGGAGTACGCCCATTGGGGTAAATCACGAGGCGATATCAGAGATGCCGATCGGGATATTAGCCGTTGGATGACCACCGCCGGCCCGGGAAACCGCACGCCCGAAGGACGTCTGATGGAGGGACTGGTTGGTTCGCCGTTGCCATTTGCGCAAGAGCAATGTCCAACCTGGCGAATCGCCGAGGACGCCATTGGGTTTGTTAGCGCCAATAAGAACCAGCCCTTCTTTCTTCACTGTTCGTTTCCTAAACCGCACTTCCCGAACACCGTGTGTGAGCCGTATTACTCAATGTACTCGTCGGATCGAGTGGAACTGGAAGCCACCGACATCAATTGGTCCGGGCATCCGTTCGCCCATTACGTGCAATCACAATCCAGCGGCTATGATGCTTACAGTGACGAGGAGCGCAGGGAAATACTCTCGATCTACCTGGGACAGATCACGTTGATCGACAAGGCGATTGGTGCACTTCTGGATTCCATTCGGCACAGCGGCATTGAGGACTGCACCATCGTAGTATTTGCCTCGGATCACGGTGACTTCGGCGGTCGTTTCGGACTGGTAGGCAAAACCAAGGCATTCTACGAGCCTCTGATTCGAATCCCACTGATCGTTGCCATTCCAGGGCGACCAGATGGCCAGCGAATCAGCGCCAGCGTCTCTAACATCGATGTCATGCCGACCATCGCTGACTTTCTGGGGCTGGGATCAACCGACCGGGTCCAGGGAAAGTCGTTTTTGCCATTGATTGACGGCAACACGCAAACACATCGCGACACGATCTATGCAGAAGTAGGCACGCCCGAGCCGCCACCACCGCCTATGCCGATAGCGGAATTTCCCACGTACAACAGCAAACGCAAGGCGCGGGATGGCGTGTTCTGGTTTATAGAGTATACAACGCGCGGTCGCGCAGCCATGATTCGCAAGGACAACTGGAAGTATTGCTTTTATACGGGCGATACAGACGAGTTGTACAACATAGCCGACGATCCACTAGAGCTGCATAATCTGGCAGACGTCAGTGAGCATTCTGCGCGGAAAGAGCAACTCAGGGCAGCCTTGTTGGAATGGACGCTGTCGGCGCCGGTGACATTTGGCCAGGCCAAATGAAATATGGCTGCCTCTGTCCCGCTGACTACTCCCTCGCACCAATCTCGTTGAAGACTTCACTATTGTGTTCACCGAGCTTGGGAGCGCGTCGTGTGATCTGCCAGGGAGTTGCTTCGAAGTGGTAAGGCGCACCCGGGTAACGGAAGCTGCGATCGAGATCCTCGTGCTCCACTTCTACTTGAAAGCCACGCGACTTTATATGAGGATCTTCGAACGCTTCTTCCGGTGCATAGATGATACCGACCGAGAGCCCGACGGACTGGCAGCCGACGAAATAGTCGTAGGCAGACAGGCGCGAGGCGATCAGCTTTAGGGCTTCGCGTCCCGATCCAAAGATCGCTGTAAGAGTATCGTCCTCACCAATCTTAGAAAGATCGAACGGACCTTCCCACTCGGCACCCATCTCCAGAAAGACAGCTTCCGGCAGATCATCCTGCAGATCCAGTTTCAAAAGCCAGTCATACAACTTCTTAAACTCATTCGGGAATCGGGGTGGCACGCCGGTATTCGCATAACGGCCATCTGCACAGAGGATCTGAGTTTCCATGGAGGGTACCGTCCCTGCGTGTCGTCCGGTTTGACGCTGCACCGTTTTCTCGGCGACCAGCCAGGTGTAGCTGGCAGCCTCGGTTGTTACGTTAGCGGCGGCGTGCATGCTCACATCGATGAATTGGCCTTCCCCGGAAATATCCCGATGCAGGATTGCAGTCAGGGCCGACATAACCGAGATATGACAGCCCATGTGGTAACCCTGATTGCCGGCGCCCCGTACAGGTGGCAGTGAGTGATCGTCGTAGCCACAACTCCAGGGCGGCCCGCCACCTGCCATAATCGTTAGATCTGTTGTGGCAAGATCGCTCTTGCTGTCTTTTCGCCCGAAGGGAGTCATCGCTACATGGATGAGATCTGAATTAATGTCGATCAACTGCGGGTAATCAATAGCGAGATCGTTAAGGCGGGTGCGGGGTTCCGATTCGAGGAGAACATCTGTCTTCTCGATCAACTTGCGAAAGGTGTCACGATCGTTCTCCTCGTCCAGGTCGAGTGTTATGCCGCGTTTGCTGGTGTGATAGTGCCACCAATACAGACTGCGATCCTCACCGGGTTCATCATCGAGATAGGGTGGATACTGGCGTGACGGGTCTCCGCCAGGCGGCTCGACCAGAATCACATCGGCGCCCATGTCAGCTAGCAGTTTGCCTGCGAAAGCAATACGTTCGTTGGCAATCTCAACCACACGCAGACCGGTCAGTACGGTCATATTACGCCCTCCTCTCGCAATTTCTCCACATCCTCGGACGTGAGACCCAATAGATTTGTCAGCACTTCCTCATTGTGTTCGCCGAGGCAGGGGGATGCCCTGCTTATTTCCCAATCCGTTTTCGAGAAGTGCGCCGGCTGGCCATCCACGCGCACATCACCCATCTGGGTATGGTGTGCCGTTGGCCACAAGCCAAAATCGCCGGTGTTCGGGTCTTGATCGATGCGTTCCTCGGGCTTCTGGACCGCCGATGCCGGCACACCCAGATCATTCAGTTCCCGAGCCGTTGCGAATTTTTCACGCGTTCGGGTCCAAGCGCCGATATGCTCATCCAGGTCATCCTGATTGGCAATCCGCGACTCCAGCGTTTCGAACATGGGCCGATTGCACCACTCCTCACCAACCAAGCTGACTAAGGCGCACCAATCCGATTCATTGCGACAGGCGATGGCCAGCCACTCATCCTCGCCCTGACAGGGAAAAATGCCGTGGGGCGCCATGGCTGGCCATTGGCTGCGGTTACTGTTGAGGCCCCCATCTGCCCGCGTGGCGCGACCATTGACTGTCCAATCCAGCAATGCCGGACCATGCAGGGTGAGCGCGGCATCGGTGCAGGCAAGATCCACCCATTGCCCCTGTCCCGTTCGTTGCCGGTGAATCAGGGCCAGCAGAATGGCCATCGCCATGTAGTAGCCTCCTGTATGATCCATGTAGGAATAACCCCAGCCGGCCGGCGCCTGATCCGGCAGTGAGGAAGTAAAGGTAAGCCCTGACACCGCCTGGACGATAGGACCCCAGGTCTTAAACTTGTTATAGGGCCCGACGTGCCCGAATCCGCAATTGGATACGTAGACGATGTCCGGCTTGATCTCCTTTAACCGCTGGTAGCTGAATCCCCAATTGGCGAGCACGCCCATGGCAAAGTTCTCGGTCACCGCGTCCGAGCGCTTGATGATCTCGGTGAGAAGTTCCTTGCCCTTGTCAGTACGCAGGTTGAGGGTGATGCCATACTTTTCGGTATTGTGGTTGTTGAATGCCCCACCCAGATCGATCCCGCGTCGTTCATCCACAAAGGGGCCGTTACCCCGTAGGATATCCCATCTGCCCTGACGCACAGGGTCTTCTATGCGGATCACTTCAGCACCGAACGAAGCAAGCCATTTGGTCGCACCGGCACCCGCAAGCTGACCGGTAAAATCACAGATACGAAAAGATGAAAGCGCCTTCGCCACTCTTTACCCTCCACGGGAATATCGAATGAGCTCCGTGCTGAATGAATTGCCTCTCCATGCCCCTCGTTTTCAGACTGTTTCTTGTGAGGGCACTCAATGGTATCTTCAGTGACCACCCTTGGCAAATAGCCTGATAGGAGTCAGACTCGGCCAGACTGACTCGGTCTAACAATGACAAGAATCCGGAGGAACGCTCATGCCTGGTCCCCTCAGCCACATCCGTGTAGTAGAAATGGCGGTAGCGATTCAAGGTCCCGCTGCAGCACTCTATCTGCGCGATATGGGTGCCGACGTAATCAAGATTGAAACACCCATCGGGGACGTGAATCGCTATCACAGGGGAGCTAACAACGAATTACCGGCGCAGGCGTTGGGATCTCAGTTTGTGGCCATGAACCGCGGCAAGAAATCCGTTTGTCTGGACATTCACACGACCCTCGGTCTCAAAGCAGTGCATAGACTGATCAGCGAAGCAGACGTGTTCCTGAGCAACTTTCGTGAGGCCGCTCTGGTGAAAATGGGTCTCGACTATGCTGAGGTCCATAAACTCAATCCACAACTGATCTACGGCCAGGTAAACGGCTTCGGACCCCTTGGTCCCGATGCGGGCAAGTCCATGCTCGATGGAGCGGCCATCGCACGGGGCGGACTGGCAAGCATGACCGGCCCTCGAGAAGGAAGCCCCATGGCACCCGGGGCTACCATAGCTGACACTGCAGGAGCCATGCAGCTTGCTCTCGCAATAGTCACCGCCCTGGTGGCTCGTGCCCGGGACGGCATCGGCCAAAAGGTGCACACATCAGCGCTTGGTGGACAGTTGTGGCTGCAGATGTGGGAACTCACCCACGTCTGGATGACGGGATCGCTACTCAAGCGTAGCGGCGCGCACCACGGCAACGTTCATGCACCCTACGGTATTTACGAATCCGCCGATCACGGCTACTTCCTGTTTGCGGTAGCCAGCAGCGATGAAAGCTGGGACGCGTTCTGGTTATTCGTCGATGATCCGCAGGAGGCACTCAATCCCAAATGGGATACCCCTGGCAAGCGGATAGGTTCGTTTGCCACAGAAGCGGATGCCCTTGAGATCCAGGAGAAGATGCGAGCCGCCTTCAAGACCAGAACCACCGCCCGGTGGCAGGAGTTTCTGGACAGCCAGCCGGATATCGTGTTTGAGCGAGTGCGCGACTACGACGAAGTGCGCGTCGATCCTCAGTCGATCGCCAACAACTACATAGAGTCGATACAGATGGACCACATCGGCACGACTTCCATCGTCGGCAACCTGGTCTCCTACAGTGAGACGCCGGCATCGACCCGTGGCACACCACCGGAATTGGGTGCAGACACCGAATCGGTCCTGTCGGATCTCGGATTTACCGTGAGTGAGATTCAGTCCGTCATTCAGCACGCAGCCAGCGAGCGGGACGCGGCGTTGGCGCTAGCGGCTGATGCAGCAGAGCAGGATTGAGGGGCAGGACCCATCTGCTTACGGGGCCATGACCGCTGAGGGCGACAGCGTGCGCCTTGGATCGAAGGCGTCGCGAAGCCCTTCAAAAATGAAGATGAGCAGAGTGAGCATCACACCCAGGGTGATACACCCGGTCAGCCCGAGCCAGGGCGCATGCAGGTTGGCCTTGCCCTGAGCCAGCAGTTCTCCAAGGGAGGCGGAACCCGCCGGCAGGCCGAAACCGAGAAAGTCCAGTGACGTCAAACTGATGACCGCACCGCTCAAGATGAAGGGGAGAAAGGTCAACGTGGCGACCATGGCATTGGGCAATACATGACGAAGAATCAACTCGCGATCCCTCACGCCAAGCGCCCTCGCCGCTATGACGTACTCGAAATTTCGCGTGCGCAGGAATTCGGCGCGCACTAATCCTACCAGGGGAATCCAGCTGAAGATTGCCAATATGCCAAGCAGCCAAAATACGTTGGGCTGGACGATGCTCGCCAGGATGATGAGCAGCAACAGGACCGGCGTGTTGGCGATAATTTCGACGAGTCGCTGACCGATCAGGTCCACAAGCCCACCGAAATATCCTTGCGTGGCACCCACGGTGACACCGATGGTGGCACTCACCACGGTGAGCGCCAGCCCGAACAGCACGGACAGGCGAAAGCCATAGATCAATCGAGCCAGGGTGTCTTTGCCACCATCGTCGGTACCCAGCCAATGCTGGATGGAGGGTTGGGCAGGTGCCGGGCTGGCAAGATAGAGATCGAGCGCATTGTAGGTATAGGCAATGGGTGGCCAAAGCATCCAGCCGCCCGATTTGTCCACCATGTCCTTGACGTATGGATCCCAATACTGTGCTTCAATCGGTAATTCGCCGCCAAGTTCCTGCTCGGTGTACGTGAACAGCACAGGAGCCCAGTAGCGATCTGCGTGCTTCATCAGGATCGGTTTGTCGTTGGCTATGAACTCCGCAAAGAGGGATGCTCCGAACAGCAACCCAAATATGCAAAGAGAGTAGTATCCGCGTCGGTTGGATTTGAACTGTTGCAGACGACGTTGTGTCAAAGGGTTCATGTGTCAGTCACCACGAGTCTCAAAGTCGATGCGGGGGTCCACGAATACGTAGGTCAGATCGCCCACCAGGTGCATGACGAGTCCGATCAGCGTAAAGCAAAAGACGGTGCCCATCAGGATCGGGTAATCACGCTTGATGACCGCTTCGTAGCTTAGGAGACCCATCCCGTCGAGGGAGAAGATCACTTCGATCAGCACCGATTGGGTAAAGAAGACACCCACGAACGCCGCTGGAAAGCCGGCAATGATAATGAGCATGGCGTTTCGGAATACGTGGCCATACAGCACCCTTCTCTCGGTCAACCCCTTGGCACGGGCGGTGAGCACGAACTGCTTGCCAATCTCCTCCATGAACGAATTCTTGGTCAACATGGTGAGGGTGGCATATCCGCCGATGGTCATGGCCATGATGGGCAGCGTCAGATGCCAGAAGTAGTCGGTGATGCGATTCGGCCAACTCAACTCCCGCCAGTTCTCGGATACCAGGCCGCGCAGTGGGAAGATATCGAAGTAATTGCCCCCGGCAAAAACGACGATCAACAGTACGGCGAAGATAAATCCGGGGATTGCATAGCCGACAAAGATCGCTGAACTGGTCCAGAAATCGAATCTGGATCCGTCCCGTACCGCCTTGGCAACACCAAGAGGAATGGAAATACCGTAGATCAACAGCACCGACCACAGCCCGAGGGAGATGGATATCGGCATGCGTTCCAGAATCAGTTCCAGCACCGGACGGTCCTGATAGTAGCTGGTGCCGAGCTCCAGTTGCAGGTAATTCACCAGCATGGTACCTAAACGTTCGTACCAGGGCTTGTCGAAGCCGAACTGACGTTCCAGATCCGCGATCAGTTCCGGATCCAGCCCGTAGCTGCCAAGCTCCGTTCCGACAGCTGATGAGTCGGCTCCCGAGCTCTGTACCCCCGAGTCGCCGCCGCCACTGATACCGGCGGTGGTGGATATGTTACCCATGGTAACCTGAGCGATGATTTGCTCGACCGGGCCGCCGGGCAGAAACAGCGTGAGCGTGAAGCAGATCAGAATGATGCCGAACAGCGTCGGCAGTATCAGGGCGATGCGCTTGAGCAGATAGACTCCCATCAGCGACTACCCGTCAATTCAGCCATGCCCTGCCTCACCCGCTGTGCCTTCTCGTCATCCCACCACCATGTATCGAGCCAGGCAGCACGTTGCAGGTGCGCTCTGGACGGTTGGCCGAATTTGTCCCAATAGACCAGTCGAAAACCGGGTTGCGCCATACCTGGGATATAGTAGAAATTCCACAGCAGAATTCGATCCAGGGCACGGGTGGCGGCATAGAAATCACGCTGGCTACGCGCCGCAAGCACCTGTTCGATCATGCCATCCACTGCGGGATTCCTGATGCGCGTCCAGTTTTGCCCGTACTCCTCATCTGCGGCAGCGCTGCTGAATCGATTGCGTAACTCCAGCCCCGGCGTGTTGCTCGGAATGTAATTGTCTGCTCCGCCATCGAATCTCCCGGTACGCATGCGAAACAGCCAGTTGGATACCTCAGGTGATCGGGCCGTGGTGCGAATACCCACTCGCTCCAGCGTGCTGATGTAAGGCATCTTGCTCCTCAGTAACATGGGCGAAACAAAGATGAAATCGATGTTGAAGGGTTCGCCCGTGACCGCGTTCACCATCTCGCTGTCCCGGACCTCCCAACCAGCTTCCTTGAAGAGAGCCAGTGCCCGTTTCACATTGTCCCGGTTGTAGCCGATTCCCGTGGAATATGGTTGTTTCCATTCATGGGTAAAAACGCGTTCCGGAATCTGGCCCCGCCAGGGCTCTAGTAGCTTGAGTTCATCGTCCGAAGGGAGACCACCCTGGGCCATGGGGGAATTGTAGAAAAAGCTATTCGCTTGCTTGTAGAAGCCGAACAGTATCACCCGGTTCTCCCAGAGAAAGTCGTTCAGTAGCCAAAGCGCCTCACGCACACGAATATCCTGAAACTTGTCACGATCGAGGTTCCAGATGGCCGGCCACCACATTCCCCAAGGCCGGTTCAGATCCACCAGTTCCTTCTTGAAGTAGCCCGCCTTCACCGCCGGAAACTCATATTCGTTGGCCCAGGCTTTGGACACGGTTTCATGACGAACATCGATCACATCGCCCTTCAACGCTTCCAGCATGATCGCTTCATCGCGAAAATAATCGTATTTCACGTGATCGAAGTTGTAGCGACCCTTGTTGACAGGTACATCGGCACCCCAGTAATCATCCACCCGATCGAACGTGAGGTAGCGCCCGAGGTCGTAGTCCGCCAGGCGATACGGACCGCTGCCGGTCGGCGGCTCCACGGTGGTCTTGGTGATATCCCGGTCCGCCCAGTAGTGCTTGGGCAGGATCGGAAAACCGCCGATGGCAAAGGGTAATACCGGATTGCCCGCGGCATCCGGGTTGACTGTGAAGAGTACCTCCCGTTCGCTGATTCTCTCGATCCGGTCGAGTTCCAACAGTGCCGTACGAATTCCAGCCGATCCGTGCTGCTGGAAGGTCTCGAACGTGAAGATCACGTCATCCACCGTCAGCGGGGAACCATCGTGCCATTGTGCATTGGGCCGCAGCTTGAAGGCCATCTGCTTGTAGTCGTCAGAGACCCACACTTCCTCTGCCAGTCGTCCATAGAAGCTGGCCGTCTCGTCGATAGCCGATTCCAGCAAACGATCGTAGATCAGATTGTTGATGCCCGTAAACGACATTCCCAGTGGCACCCTGCCCTTGTCCAGGATGTTGTTGAAGCTGTCGAAGGTACCTAATTCGGGAAATCGCACCATGCCGCCTTTCGGCGCTTCGGGATTAGCATAGGAGAAATGGGTGAAATCGGTTGGATACTTGAGGGGTTCAAGATAGGAGGTGCCGTGCCCATAATCTATGTCAAGCACGGGCCACGTGGATAACAGCATTGCTGCCAAAATTGATCGCATCTCCAACCTCTCTACCGGCATGCTACCAAAATTTCTGCAGTCAAAGTAAAAACTATCGAAATAGTTTTTTTGCCCAAATGTCAAATCGGAAAGGTCTGAGCGTAGTCTTATCGCATGATTCTCGCCGGGTGATTCTCACCGAATGGTCCTCACCGGGTGGACTCAGCCGCCTCTTCACCTGTCAGTCGCTGCAGCAGTTCCTGCAGGGCTCGAAGTTCACCGGCTGCCTCTTCGAAGCGCTGTTCCGCCTGCAGTTGCAGGTAGCGTTGAAACGCACGGTTGGCTTGCGTCGCCAGATCGGTTGCACCGATATCAGGAATTACGTCTACGCGTGACAGAGAAAGGCCTGCCGCTGCCGTAGCGCCGCTCTTCTTCCCTTCAATCAGGTTCACAAGGGCCTGCTGGAACGTCTCGGCGTAGCCCATGTCATCGCCGTGCATGACGACGACCAGGCGCAACTCCGGGTAGGCTGCCGTATCCGCCTGCAGATAGATGGGTTCGACATACAGCAGCGTTTCTTCGATGGGAATCGCCAGCACATTACCGCGGATAACGCTGGACCCCTTCTGGTCCCAGATAGTCAACTGCCCCGCCAACAGCGAATCCTGATCGATCTTGGTCTCCACCTGCTGGGGACCCAAGACGCGACGCTCCTTGGGGAATTTGTAGGCAAGCAGCCGCCCGTAATTGTCCCCATCGCAGAGACCGGCGATCCAGCCGATCAACACCTGGCGGTTCTTGGGTGTAAAGGGAAGCACGGACACGAATTCAGCCTGGTCCGACTGCCCCAGTTCCCACATCACGTAGTAGGGCTCCACCGGACGAATCGCTTCATAGTATTTCTCCGTGGCACGCACCCAAAGATCTTCCTGGTTGTAGAATACGGCAGGGTCCTCCATGTGGTACTTGGCATAGACCAGACCCTGTGCCAGCAGATAGCTCTCCGGGTAGCGCACGTGGGATGCCAGGCCAGCCGACAGTTCAGCGCGATCTTTGAACAGGCCTGGCAGGGCGCGGCGCCACACTCGAATGATGGGATCATCGGCATCAAAAACATAGAAGTCTACCGAGCCATCAAAGGCATCGATGACGGCTTTGACTGAATTGCGGACATAGTTTACACCATCGAGGTGCGGTGCGACCCGGTTCGTTAACCGGCGGGATCGATCACCCTCACGGTACTCTATGATCTCTTGGGAAGAGAAGGATTCACTGTAGGGGTAGTAGGTCGAAGTGGTGTAGCCATCGATCATCCAAACCTGGCGACCGTCAATCAATACGATATAGGGATCCGGATCCCACACCAGGAACGGTGCCAGCGTTCGCACCCGCTCCCGTATCTGACGGTGGAACATGATCCGTGAGTCATGGGTGGGATAACTCGAGACGATGAACTGAGTACCATCGAATTTCCAGCCGTAGACGAAATTGCGCCACCAGTTTGCCAACAGAACACCGCCGGTACCACTGTAATGGGTGTAAACATTCTGATCTCCGCTGGGATAGTCGAACTCCCCCTCGCGGCTGTTGACCACCACCGGTTCATAGGTCAACTCACCGTAATAGATCTGGGGACGCTCTACATTCAGCTCTGCAGCCTCGCTCCGAGGCGGAATGTCCTTGACCAGCAGATTCGGCCGACCGTCCGGCGTGAAGTCGCTGACCGTACTCAAGGTCAAACCGTAACCATGGGTGTACTTGAAGCGCTGATTCACGAACGTCTGACTGGTGGGGGGCAGGTTGTGCTGCACCATCTCCCGTGCTGACACCATCACCTGCCGGTAGCGATCACCGATCCTGTAACGGTCCATGTCGACATTGTAGAACTCATAGTAAAGGCGAATCTCCTGGAACTGCTTGTAGACAGCATCCAGGGCCCGCCAATCCCACAGGCGTACCTCGGCGAGTACATTCTGACTATCCTGCATCATTTCGGCCGTGAATTCCCCAGAGGCAGGGAACTGACGCTCCTCAATGTTCTCCAAGCCGAAGGCACGTCGGGTAAATGCGATGTTGTGTTCGATGTACTGCTTCTCCATGGTTATCTCGTTAGGCTCGACAACCAACCACTGCAAGAGTGCGGGCATGAGTACAAGAGCCACCAACCAGGTCGCGCTGATCCCTACCCAGACGACTGCGGCATTTGCCAGCTCAGGTGCACGCACCAGACCGGAGGCCCGCACCCAGCTGCGCCAGCGGCTCCTCGGAGCGCCCACCAGGCGAATGATCGACTGCGTCACGAACCTGCCGACCAGCCAACTGCGCCAACGGATTTGCACGGCCGGCAACATGGAACCGAGACCCAGAGCGAGGGTCAACAGCGTCATCAGCACCAGTCCGGGCAGACGCACGTGCACGTCGGTCCAGCCTGCACCGGATACGATTCCGAGGGACGAGTAGAGTAGCTGGAACATCTCAAGTGAAAAACCAACAGCGATCACCACTGCCAGAATGCCACTGGTCAGTAATATCGGATGAATGTGCTTGGCGTCAAAGTCTCGAGAGCTGCGCAGCTGAATCATCCCGTCAGTACGCAGCAGGAATGAAGACTTGATCATGGCTGCCAGACTGACGGTGGCGACCCACAACAGCAACCAGAAGAGGTGATCGTAAAGGGGTAGCTGAAATAGATAGAAACCGGTGTCGAAACCCAGGATCTGTTCCTCAAAACCGGTCGTTACGCGGTTCAGAAAGAGCAACACCTCGTTCCAGCTGGCGAATCCCCAAACGGCGCCGCCGGATAAGCCGATGATGGCCGGGATCATCCTCCTGAAACCAGTGGCCGGCATGGAACGGGTGAGCAGGAATACGCCGACAAAACCGATCCCGGCACCCAGTATGAAGGTGGCAATCCTTATCCACAACAGTGTCCAGAAGCGCGTGCTATAGCCGACCGCTTCGAACCAGAGCAGCTCCGCCCAGAAGCTGAGTAACACGAAGAACAGGATGCTGGCAACGATCCAGGCCAATCCCAGTCGAACCGGCAGTGATTGGTGTGTGCGCACTCCGCGCCGTACGAGCCAGGCACCGGCTCCCAATGACGCGATCACCAGTAGGATATACATCTCAGTACCTGCACCCGGATCGACTTGGGTCCGGGTTCAGGCGATATGCCAGCTGTTTATTCGTAGTAATTGTTGATAACAGCGTGGATCGAGCTGCCGGATCAGCTTCGATCAGTTTCTCTGCCACCCCATCGATCACTGCGATCACCGCACGGATCAGTGCCTGTGTCCGCCGATCCCTCGATTGCTCACGCCGTAAAGTGATCCTGGGACGTTGCCACAGCTACAAAGTTCTCTCTCAGATGCTGGTAGATCTGCATATCCGCGTTGACCGCATCAAGTCCGTGAGCGAGCACAAAGGCGTAGCTACGTTGAAAAGTGTTCAGGTCAGTTGCCAGAAACTTCAAATCATAGAAAGGATCGAAAGCATTGGCCGCTTTTCCGGCCAAGAATCCGCGACCGGCAAGATGGCGCCCTGCCTTCATGCCGATCAGGCCGATGCCGGCTTCCCGTGCACGGGCCAGCAGAGGTTGCAGGGCAACCATACTCTTGGTTCCCGGCAGTACGCTCTTACTGTTCCAGTCATACCAGCCTGCCGGTGTGATGGCGATCTGCATCAGATCGTACCAACCCGTTTCAATGGCCGCTTCCGTCACCGCCTGGGCATTCTCGTGCGTACTGATTCCAAAGTAGCTGACTTTGCCCGCCTGCTTGGCCTTCTGGAAGGCGTTATGAATCTCCTCGCTACGGACGAAGGAGGGACTGTTGGTCCCCATGATGTAGTAGGCATCGACATGTTCAACCTGCATTTCAGACAGACTTTTGTCCATCTGCTTCAGCCAGACATTTGCAGCTTCACTGGCTTTAGCTACCGATACGGATTCGTTGGGACCCACGCGAAGACCGCCAGGGGCTTTGGAAATCGAAAATATCTTGTCTCCCTTCTCTTTAAGAAAGGGTCCCAGATTGCGTTCTGCAGCTCCATAGTAATCGCCGTATCCCACATCAAAGACGTTGACGCCCGCGGAGAAAGCAGGCTCCAACAGATTCACCGCCTGACCCCTCGACAATGCCGCGCCACATCCGAATACCAGCCGACTACCGTTGAAGCCGGTACGGCCCAGTTTTCGGTAGGTCATCTGAGGCCAGCCATCGGTCGATGCGGTCGCCTCTGCTATGGCAGCCCTGAGACTGCCAGATTTGATTAGTGCCTGACCGCCAATGGCGAGTGTCGCCATCAATTGCAGGAAGTTACGCCGGTTTGTCGTTGATGGAGGTTTGTCTGACATTTTTGAGTCCCTATTGGTTACTGGCGACAGATGGTTGCAGTTTAACCTAATTGGCCCGGATTGTTTTTAAAATAATGTCAGCACTGTATCATCCAGCCACCCAACTGACGAGACGTCTAGATGACAGACAAAAACATAGATTTCTACTGGGATATCGGAAGCACCAATACCTATTTTGCGTTTCATCTGATCAAGCCGATCGCTGCCGAAACGGGCGCCTCAATCTCCTATATCCCGTTCAACCTGGGTTACGTATTTCGCCATCACAACTATGCTCTCAGCGATGAGCCACGCGCCAAGCTGGCCAATCGCGGCAGGGATCTGCAGCGATGGGCTGAGAAACATGAGTTGCCTTTTCGTGTACCGGACAAGTTTCCCATCAAAACCAGCCGCATCCTGCGTGGCGCGCTGGTGGCTGCCAACCACGGTCTGGAGGATGTGTACCTGAAGGCCATATTCAGTGAATATTGGGAACGCAATAATGCAGCGATCGAATCTTATGCTGGTCTGGCGCCAATCGTGGAAGCATTGGGATTGGAGGGTGATCGGTTCCAGGGTGAGTGCGAAAGTGAACCTGTCAAGCAGCAACTCATAACACTGACCCAACAGGCCCTTGCGAACGGCATATTCGGCGCGCCTACGTTTGTGGTTGGCCAGGAGATCTTCTGGGGTAAGGACCGATTGGACTTTGTGCGCGATCAACTGTTGAGGCAGCCGGCTGGCTAAACTTACCACCAACCTGATCCACCACATCAATATCCCTCTATATTGGCACTCGTGTCAGCGCGTTATGTCAGCAAGTTGTCCCTGCACACCAGTGGATTCGCATACATTTTGAGGAAATAGGGTCGGTGTTCCGTAGGGCACCGATCTAACCTGTTGGCAAATTCCGTTTCCTTTTCTTGTGACGCAATCTCTGCATACCTGTCCTTCAGTTTCAACCACACCTGTCTGTAAGCGCTATCCTCAATCTGGCTGAGAGCTATGTAGTTGGATGGATAGACATGGTAATTCGACAGGATGTGACGATCCAATTCATCAGCCACCTGATCCGGAGTTTCGAAACTGCCCTTGATGGGTTCACAAAAACGTAGATTTACTTCACCCTTGAATTCACCAAGCCCCTTGGCGAGGCTGATCAGATCTTCACCTTCCGGTTTGGTGTAGGAACCTGTTTGATCGATATAATAAAGCTCTTTCGCCTTCAGCAAATCACACGGATCATACTCATAGGAGATGGACACGGGTACGATATTCAGGGATTCGATCAGTTCTCCAAAGGGGCGTTGCGCCTTGCGTTTTGACAGCATGAACATCTTGACTACCGCTGAATCGGTCCGATCGATACCATCCTTGGCGCGACCTTCGCTCTGAGCAATCCAGATTGAATAACCTTCACTCAGAGAGTGGTGGATATACCGGGATGACTGCAGAAGTGCCGCATAGACTTTCTTGGCACCCACCACCGATCTTCGGATGATAAAACTCTTGTTCAAACGCATCAGATCGGTGGCAAACTGCTTCTGGATAAGATTGTCGCCAAGCGCAATGCGCACGGTACCGTGACCGGCATAAAACAGTGCGTAGTTGACCAGCATGGAGTCTGCGGCGATGTCTCTATGATTGCTGACAAACAGATAGGCAGCGTCCGTGCTGAGATTCTCAAGTCCTGCATGGCTGAATGCGGTTGTCGTTTCTTTCAGCAACCTGACGACATATCGAGCAACGACCTCCTGAAAGTCCCGAACGGTCGATACGTGATCCAACTGTTTTCTGAGTGCACTTTGCACCACCTTTCTCATTATGCCGGGTAGCCAACGAGTCAGAAAAGGCGCGCGGTATCTGCCGATGAATCCTAGAAAGTCACGATCAAGCAACAATCTCTCGATGACCGGTGTTACTTCCCGGTCCTCGTAGGGTCGAATATCACTAAAATCAGGCATGTGGATCGCGAAATGTATGTTCCATTTTCTGCAGGGAAATAAGGGGACAGTTTACTTAATTCCCCATGGGGAATTAAGTAAACTGTCCCCTTATTTCGAGAAGAGCGATGGACTACGATACGAGGAGAAAACTACCCACCAAGATCAGCAAGGCCAGCACCGCCTTTCGCACCAGCATGTCTGAAAGATAGGGTGCGGCCCTGTGGGCGAGCGTAGTGGCCAGCAGTACCAACGGTATCGCTATGCTGCTCATGATAAGGATTTCAGCTGTTATATGGCCGGCTGCCGAGATAACGAGCGTGCGACCCAATGTAGATACGGCAAAGATCGACAACAGTGTCGCCCTGATTATTTCGAAATCGATGGGTTGCCGATACATGAAAAAGGCGATTGGTGCGCTACCTGTGCTGAGTAGACCCCCGGTCAGACCTCCGAGACAGCCTGCCAGAGAGGCATACAGCGGCGCCGATCTTTGCGCCCAGGGCTGTGGTTTCATTAGCTGCAGCAGACCAGCCATGATGATCACACCCCCCAATATCTTGCGCAGCAATGTTTGCGATGATTCACTGAGAAAGCCCAGCAGCACAACGCCGGCGATCAGTGCCGGTATCATGCCGAGGCACAGATGAGCCAGCAAACGACGATCCACGTGCCGGTAGCTGTGACGAAGAGCGGCAATGACATTCACGAGGGAGACGATACTGACTACCGCCGCGCTGAACGAAACCAAAGCCAGATCGAGAGCGGCGGCCCCACCCATGATAATCAGGGCCATGGCGAAACCGGTGATGGTCTGGCAGAAGGCTCCCACCCCAATCAGCAACAGGAATAGCCCGGCATCAATCGAGTCCATATCGATGGACTAGTCTGTAACCAAGTGGCAGTTTATCAAGCAAAGGGGAGGCTGTGGTTCACGCAGCAGCAGTTGCTAGTGTGCTGTCCCGCAATTGAGCGGTCATTATTCGGTCGGCGTATTTTGTTCCTGGCAAGGCGTGAGGACGCCGTGGGTTGGGCACCCTCGCCGGGCGCCCCTGGCCGGGCGCCCCACAACAACGAGCAACGCAGTCCAGGGACGAAATAGGCCAGGGAATAAGGCCAGTCAATTGTGGGACAGTACACTAGATCAGTTGGTGAACTCGTTTATCAAGGAGTCCAGATCAGGTACCTGTACACTGCGATCGATGAAGTGTGTGAGGCCCTCCGTCTCCAGTTCATGGATCACCCGTGACACCGACTCGCGCCGCACACCCAGCATGGCGGCAAGGTCAGCCCTTGAAACAGGCAATTCCAGCACCAGACTGCCATCGTCCCGTGCCTGACCGTACTTTTCCTGCAATGCGATCAACAGATGGGCGAATCGAGCTCGTACGCTCAGGGTCACACTCTCGTGAAATCTCTCCTCGAATTCACCCAGTTCGATGGCGGCCCTCTTCAAGAAATTTAGCCCCAAAGTGGGGTTGCCCCGCATCAGCAGTCGTACTGTGGCTCGGTTGATGAAACAGATATGGCAAGGTTTTAACACTTCAGCACTGACGCAGTGATTCTGCTCAGCTAGCAGCGGCCTGTATCCGAGGGTGTCTCCCGGTTGGGCAATTTTCAGTAGGGTGGAATCTCCTTCGATATCAGCCTTGCGTATGCCAACCAGACCACTCTTAATGAAATAGGTGCCATTGCAGGCATCCCCTTCATAAAAGATCACATCACCGAGTTCATGTTTCCGGCACACGATCGCTTTGTCCAACATCTTTGCTTCAGATTCGGTCAAAGCGCTCCACTCTGGTGACTCCAGAAATTGGGCATCAATGCACCCATTGCCACCTAGCTGGCGTCGAGCAACCATTCAAGACCTCTCCACCTACAAATTCAGTCAGGTTTTCCTTTCATAACAGGTAATTAGCGCTGCATTAGGGACTGATGGACTATCCAACCAGCCGTTAACAATAGCAGTCGGCCTAAGCCAGGTAAACTCTCTTTACTGCCATGTGATCTGAATCATCGCCGCCAATATTCTTTTCACGTTAAATGATGCGGTTAGCTGATGCCCTGTATAAGAATCACGAGTGTGAGACTTGGTTAGTGTGATTAAATGGAATCAATTGACACAACACAAATTCTACACGCAGTTAAGGTAATGATTCAGCGTTATGGTAATGCTGCTCCGGATCAAGCCGCCATGCGGGCCAAAGAGCTGTCCGATAGAGGTGATGAAGAAGGAGCAGAAATCTGGCTGCAGGTTGAGGTACAACTGCTGGCACGCCTGACTGAGCAATACGAGGAACGCGACTCTCAGCGCTGATGATGGGCCACTGCCCACTTTAGCGTCCCGAGGTCCCTCGACAACGTCGGCAAGATCACGTCTGGCGCGTTCGGTGCGCAGGTATTGCTGCTCGGCAGCCATGACGCAATTCTGTAAGATCGGAAGCGACAACTGTGGTACATTCCCAAGACATCCATCCTCGAAGGCACCATGCGGTCCATTGAACTACTGCTGGAAGAGCACCAGAGCATAATGCGTTTTCTCGATCTGCTTAAACCGGCCGGCATCGAGTCTAAGAACAACAGTTAGGAAATAGACATGGCCCGTTTGAAACTGCTTGAAAAAGATGAAGTTGATCCGATCGCCAAAGAGATTTACACAAAGGCTGAGGCATCCAGCGGCAGAGTACTCAATCTGTTCAAGGTTCTTGCCCATAGCCCCAAACTGGTACGTGACTGGAGCAGAATGGGCACAACCCTGCTGTACAAGGGTACGCTCGCCGCTGACATGCGGGAACTGGCCATCCTGCGAGTGGGAGAACTGGCAAATTCGGCATATGAGCTGGCCGCTCACCGGCGTATCGGCTTAAGTACCGGTCTGACCCAAGCCCAGATAGACGAGATTGCCACCTGGCAGGAATCTACAAACTTTGATGCCAGAGAGCGTGCCGTCCTGAAATATACCGATGAAATTGCTCAAGACATCCGAGCCTCAGAGGCGACTTTCGCTGCTCTGCAAGGTCACTTCAATTCTCGCGATATTGTCGAGCTGACTGTTTCAATAGGTTATTACGGGATGGTCGCCCGTACTCTGGAGTCGCTGGACGTAGACCCTGAGTCATAGTCGTCCACGGCAGCCGCGAATTCCTTAGGAAAACACCTGAATCGGACGAGGTCGCTGATCACTTCTGTCGATCACTGACCAAAGCTTACTGTCACCGCCCTGACGATTCTCCTCCGTGGATGCAATATTCGCCCGGCGGGCGTGCCGGTCCTCATATTAGTCCGTTGCCGTGGCACAGAAAGACACGCCACTGGCAAGATGATTGATGCAGGACTGTGTTAAATTCCAGCCTGAGTAGTTTATATTCCCATCTTTTATATCTGGAGTATCAATATGTCGTGGCAATCGGAGATCGATGAACTTGAGCACCGCAAGCATCTTGGTAAGCAAATGGGTGGCCCGGAGGGGATTGCGCGCCAACACGCCCGCGGCAAGCTGACGGTGCGTGAGCGCATCGAAAAGCTGACCGACCCCGAATCATTCAGTGAATTTGGAGCGCTTGTAGGGGCAGCCGGTTATGAGGGTGATCAGCTCACCAGTTTCACGCCGAAAGGTGCCGTGGAGGGAGTGTGTCGATTGAACGGTCGCAAGGTGATCCTGAGTGGAGGCTACTTCACCATCAGCGGCGGCGGCGGTGCCGGTGGACTTGGCTCCGAATTGGCTTCCAATCGGCGGGCTCTGGAGTGGCGCATGCCCTATGTACGCCTGCTGGACGCCGCCGGCGGCAGCGTGCGTTCCTTCGAGCACATAGGACGAACCTATCTGCCCGATGGCAATGTCTGGTCAGCGGTGGATGTACAACTGCTGAGCCGGGTGCCGGTGGTCTCGGCCGTCATGGGTTCTGTGGCCGGTCTGCCGGCAATCAACGCCTGCCTGGCTCACTTCAACATCATGGTCAAGGGGACCAGTCAACTGTTTCCCGGGGGACCCCCGGTCGTCAAGGCGTCCACCGGTAGGGACATCAGTAAGGAGGATCTTGGCGGGGACCACATCCATGTACACCAGAGCGGCGTAGTGGACAACCTGGCTGAAACCGAAGAGCAGGCATTTGACCAGATCCGTCGGTTTCTAAGTTACCTGCCCAGCAACGTTTGGGAAATGGCGCCGCGCATCGAGCCGACGGATGATCCTGAACGTCGCGATGAAGAGCTGCTTTCCATCATTCCCCGCGATCGACGTAAACCTTTTGACGGCCATGACCTTGTCCGGCACGTTCTGGACCACGATTCTTTCTTCGAGATTGCTCCGTACTATGGGCGCGCACGCATTACCGGACTTGGCAGGGTCAACGGCTATCCCATCGGGGTGATGGCTAATAACCCAAAACATCGCGGTGGATCAACCGATGCAGCCGCAGGTGCCAAGGTGATCCGACTGCTACAGTTGTGTGACACATTCCACCTGCCGCTGGTCTCATTTGCCGATGAACCCGGTTTCATGGTGGGTTTGGAGGCGGAAAAGAGCGGCATCGAACGGGCGGGAGCACGACTGGTGGCGGTCACGTGTGAGAGTCGCATGCCCTGGATCACTTTTGTGATCAGGCGACTGTACGGCGTTGCAGGCCAGTGCCAACACCGGCCCAGTGGCGTGTTCCGTCGTTACTGCTGGCCATCGGCGAGTTGGGGATCGATGCACATTGCCGGCGGCGCCTCCGCCGCCTACCGTCGTGAAATAGATGCAGCCCCGGATCCGGAAGCACGCCGCCAGGAGATCGAAGCGAAACTGCAGGCGCTTGCTTCCCCGTTTCGAACAGCCGAGGCGACCGGCCAGGATATCATCGATCCACGTGATACCCGGTCCCTGCTGTGCGAGTATGTTGAAGATGTACAGGACGTCCTGCGCACTCAAGTCGGGTTGCCGCCGGCGCCTTACCTGCCCTGAAGGCAGCTCTGCGCTCAGACCAACTCCTAGCCGGTATTGCGCAAACTTGCCGCGATACCGACGATGGTCTCCAGCAGCGCCGCGTCCAGGCGGGTACTGTTCTCCTGCATCTGATTGCGGCGGCGCGACACTAACTCCACCTGGAGAAACTGCAACGGATCCGTGTAGGGGTGTTTTATTTCCAGCGCTGCGTTGGTCTCCTGGTCGGACTCCAACAGTGTTCCCTGGCGTTTCAGCTCATTGATCAGATGAATGAGCTGTATCAGTTTTTCCCCAAACAGATCACCCAGATAGCGCAGCTTCTGATCGACCAGCGCCTCATCGTAGTAGGAAGATATCCCCATGTCTGATTTAGCCAGCACGCGCTCAAGCATATTGATCTGTGTGTTGAAGAAGGGCCACTCATCCAGCATCTCCTGCAATAGATGGAGCTTTCCCAGTTTCTTGAATTCGCTCAAGGCCTTATCGGTCCCGAGCCAGGCGGGCAGCATCAAACGTTTCTGCGTCCAGGCAAGATTCCAGGGAATGGCGGGCAGATTCTCGATGCTGTTTTTCATCTGCAGGCTGTCGTCATCGTCAGGTTGGACCTGGCCGCCGCCAAATGCCAGTCTGGTCAGCTCTTCTGCCGGTGTCCCCTGATCAAAATAGTCAGCAAAATCCACATTGTCCTGCACGATGCGGTCATATTCATTGCGCGCCGTATCTGCAAGTTGATCCATCATGCGTCGCCAATCCTCTTTTGCTCCGATTAGCGGCAGCAACGACGCTTCGATGGTCGCGCTGAGTACCAGATCCAGATTCATCAGAGCCAGACTGGGCGAGCCATATTTAGAGCGGATCATCTCGCCCTGTTCGGTCACTCGTATCCCGCCGTTGACCGACCCCGGCGGCTGCGAAAGAATCGCCTGGTGAGCCGAACCACCTCCCCTTGCCATGGATCCGCCTCGACCGTGAAACAACGTCAGCTGAACCCCGGCCTTGTTGCATCTATCCACCAATTCCTCCTGGGCTCGATACTGTAACCAGGCAGCCGCCATCTGGCCGGCATCTTTGGCGGACTCGGAATAGCCGATCATCAGCTGCTGCCGGCCTTCGATGTATTGGAAATACCATGGGATATGGAACAGTCTCTCCAGCGTCCAGGCAGCGTTGTCCAGGTCTTCCAGGGTTTCGAACAGGGGTACAACCTGCAGACGTTGCTCCAGACCGCATTTTCTGAGCAGTAGGATAACAGCCAGTACATCGGACGGATTTCGCGTCAGGGATATGATGTAGTTGGCTACCCCCGCAGCTTTCACCTCAGCCAGCAGATAGAAGGTGCGCAATACTTCGAGGGACTCCTCGGTCGGCTGCCACTGCGCCGGAATCAGCGGGCGTTTGTTCTGCAGTTCAGTCAACAAGAAGGACTGCCGTTCACTTTCCGACCAGGTCAGGTAACTGCCGAGTTCAAGATACTGGGTCAATTCATCCAGCAACTGAGCATGTGTGTGAGAGCTCTGCCGGACATCGATATCTACCAGATTAATGCCAAAGCAGGCAACTCTGATGAGCGCATCCTTGAGTAGGCCATCAGCAATAATTCCCATGCCGCATTCGTTCAAAGACTCGTAACAAGCATATAAGGGCAGGTAGAGATCCTCCTTCGCCACGATGACATCGTCAGTGAAAGGCTGCCCGTCCGCGGCTGTCCACGTCAGGGTGCTGGCCAGTCTTTCACGCAATGCCCGCAACACGACGCGATAGGGCTCTGAAGATGTGTGTCCCACCATCTCCGCCAAGTTGTCATTGCAACGAGACATGGATAGATGGGACAACAGCTGATCAATATCCCGGTGATAGAGATCCGCCGCCATCCAGCGGGCCAAGCGCAGCACTTCACGGGTCACTTCCGCAGTTACATTGGGGTTGCTCACTCGATCTCCCCCCATCCAGGACAAGATCTTCATGGGGGTAAAGTCGATGGGCAGGGACTGACCGGTATGCCGCTGCAGGTGTAGATCAAGACCTCGCCACAATTCCGGCAGGGCATGCCAGAAGGAGTGTTCGATCACCGCGAATCCCCACTTGGCTTCATCCTGGGGCTCCGGGAGCTCGCTTCTGTCCCGGTCGGTATACCAGACTTCTGCTACCAGACGTTTCAGTTCGGCCCGTTGCTGTTGGTCCGACGACGTTTCATCAACACGCTCAAGCAGGCCGGCAATTCGGTCATACTTCTGAATCAAGGTTCTACTGGTAATCTCGGTAGGATTGGCAGTCAACACCAGTTCACAATGCAGTTTGAGAACGGCGTCGACAATCTCCTGCTGCGACTTCCCCTCCTCAAGCAGCTTTTCGAACAGAACGTCAAGGTTGGCAGATTTAGATACGAACTGGCCCTCCCTGGAGGCGGTTTCCACATCGTGGGCAATGTTGGCCAGATTCAGGAACTGATTGAATGCCTTTGCTACGGATGTGAGATCATCATCCTCAAGATTCTTCAAAACCCCCAGTAGCTGCTTGGTTTGGCTGCCTGGATTTAGACGGCTCTGTTTGGAGTAACCTCGAATCTCTTCAATCTTGTCGAGAAATTCCTGACCATATTGTTCGGCCATGGTTTCTCCCAACAGGTCACCTAAGACCCGCACCCTGTCTCTGAGGCGTTCCGGAATATGTTCTTGCGGTAAAGACACGCTGCTACCTCCATGGGGCCTGTCCATTTTATCCCAAATCAGGAGAGGCTGCAGAATGCCTGCAGAGTCAGTGGTGAAATCCTGAACCAGACTATCAATCCCGGTCACGATGATGGATGATCTTCATATCGAGATCAGAATGGAGTCTGCAAGTCATGCAAGTCACACGTATCTACACAGGGGACGACGGTCAGTCCCACTTCGAAGATGTGGTCATTGAACTGCGATCGGGCGGAGCAGGTCTCATCTCAGAGCCAGTCACCAGCAAGAGTGTTATCTTCCGGGAAACCGGACCGGACTACGATCTGGATTTTCATCCGGCACCACGTCGACAGTATGTAGTCAACTTGTCCGGTCGGGTTCAGTTGGAGACCGGTAGCGGTGAAACGCGAATCTTGGGCGCCGGTGAAATCCTGTTGGCCGAAGATACCACCGGTCAAGGGCACAAGAGCAAAGCGGTGGGCGATGAACCGCGTCAGTGCCTGTTTATTACCCTGGAGTAACTGCAGAGATAGGAATGTGGATGGAGCCGCCGACCGCAGGGTTAATTCGGGGAGATGGATAAGAAGATGGCAGCGACAGATTTGAGCTTCTGTCGCGTAGAAGTGTCTAACAGATTCAAGAACGGGAGATATACATCATGAAACGACTGCTTACAGCGTTCGCTTACATCCTGCTGACCGCCGTTTCCTTTCTGTGGACGCCTTGGGCGCTGAGTGCTTCTGAGGAAGAGTCCCAAGCGAATCCGGAGAAAATGGAAAGACCCCAGCAGCGATCCGCACGGGGCGCCCGTGAAGGCTATCGTATGGGGCGAAGGATGGGTGCGCGTCAAGAGCGCGTACGTGCCCTGATGAAGCGTCTGGACAGCGACGGCGATCGACGCATCAGCCTGGAAGAATTCAGGCCGCCGGAACAGAACCAGTTCAGTGATATGGATGGCAATGGCGATGGCGAATTGACCCAGAAGGAGATGCAGAAGTTCCAGACGCGCAAGTTGAAGGAGCGAATCGAGAAGCAGTTTGCCAGTCTGGACAGAAATGGGGATAAACGCGTCACTGCGGAGGAGATGCAAATGGATCGCTTTGCAAATATGGACAAAGACGGTGATGGCTACCTAACCCCACCGGAATTGATGGATCCTCGAAGGAGAGGTCCAGGCCCGCACCCAGAGTAGCCTCTTCAGGACCTTGGTTTTTTGTGATCGCCAGTGGGCAATCAGGTGGTTGATAGAGGAACCGAACCAACGCCCCGGTCATCCGTCCGTAGCCAACCCGAAACCGATGATGCAGAACTGATGCTGAAGATCCAACAGTGTGATGAGGGCGCTTTCCAGGAACTGTTGAACCGTCATCTCGCACCCCTCAACAGGTTTGCTGTTCGCATGCTGGGAAACAGTCACGATGCAGAAGATCTGGTACAGGAAACGTTTCTGAGAGTCTGGAAAAGTGCACACCAGTGGCAACCAGGTCACGGCAAGCTTACCACCTGGTTGCACTCGATCACTCATCATCTCTGCATCGATTTCCATCGCCGCGACCGAGCGCGGCCCGACCAAACGCGGCCCGACCGGGCGCCTCTGACCACAGAGATCCATCCCCAACTGGAATCGGCTGACAGGCCCGAGGAACATGCGGCTCACGACAACGTGAGCAGTGCGGTGTCGGCTGCACTGACGCACCTGCCGGAACGACAGAAGAGCGCGATTATTCTATGCCATTACCAGGGCTTCAGTAACAAGGCAGCAGCCGAGGTGATCGGCGTCAGTGTGGATGCACTGGAATCCCTGATGGCGAGGGGCAAGAGAACTCTGCGCAAACTACTCATCGATTTGTCCGCTCAATCGAAGGAGGATTGAACATGGAACAAGATCTGAGCAGGCAAAGATTCACGGCAATCCTCGAAGCATATGGCAGCGAACCATCGCGCTGGCCCGAAGAGGAGCGGGATGCCATGCAGCAATTCATAGCCGCCAACCCGCGGACCGCCGGCCCGCTGGCTGCCGCTACGGAGCTGGACCGTCTACTGGACTCGGTTGCAGTTGGTGCACCCAGCAGAAGTCTGTATCGCTCGATTCTGTCATCCCTGTCCGGCCAGTCACAAGTGGAACTGATCGACTCATTGCTCGAATGGCTGTTCCCCCCGTCGAGCCGACATCTGGACTGGCTGTGGCGGCCGGTCGTAGCCGTCACACTGCCGGTGGCCGTCGGCTTCATCCTTGGGGCTGGTAGTGTCACCAATGCCAGCGTCGATGAATGGGAGAGCTGGGAGGAGGAGATCTACGTCTCAGGAATCGTCCTGGTTGACTCCGGTGCTGAGGCAACCGTGGAGCTTGATCCATGAGCAACGGACGAAGTCGTTGGATAGCGATCCTGCTGGCGTGCTCGCTGGCAGTGAATCTGTTACTGCTGGGAGCTCTTCTGGGGCGCTTCTTTCGAGAAAGGGCGTACCCAGGCACATTTCCCCCTCACATAGGCTGGATCCTCAGAGGCCTGCCCGAAGAGGAACGGCAGAACATCCGGCCTGTGCTGAGGGAACACCAGCGGCGAGCGGAGTTGGTGCTGCGTGCCTTGATCAGTGCTCAGGAGGAAGCCAGCAAACAGCTTCGTAGCGAAGAACTGGTCGAACATGATCTTCAGGATGCACTCGCCGCCCTGCGAGCAGCATCCAACGCGTCTCAACAAGCCATGCATGACGCCTTGGCTGAAGTCATGCAACGGCTGGAACCCGGGCAGAGGGAGCAGGTCATGCGGTCCATGCGTGGCGACTGGAGCGGCGAGATGCGTCGCAGAGGTGACCGGCGGCGCGGCCGGCGCCCGCCACTGGTGCAGGAGGAAAAGCCACCTCCTCCACCTTGAGATAAACCTTCCGATATATACGCGTTCGGCTATAATCCAGCCGTTATCTTCACTGACGAATACAATGGTGTCTAACGTAGAAACAGCGTTGGCTGATTTCATGCAACGCTTCAAATCAGCTGCTGCAGGCAGCGGCGGTGCCTTTCCCCCCCAGAAATTTGATCCGGACTGGCCTTCGCCCTGTCGGATTGGTGCGCCCGCGGCAGGATATATCCGTTGGGAACCGGTTCCACAATCGCAAACGACCGACTTTCGGGGTCTGGAAAACGCGCTGGAGCTGGAAATTCACAAGGACATCAAAGCTTACTATGGCTCCTACTGGTGTGGGGCTTTGGAGGCAACTGCAGAAGAAGGGCATGTCAGCCTGATCCAGATGTGGAACCCGCAGGACTTCGACCGGTTGATTGAAAACCTTATTGGTCACGCCATGGCGAAGCGCCGCCTGAAGCATCCGTTTACCGTATTCGTGGCCACCACAGAGGCGGATTCGGAACTGTTCCTAAGTGTCGACAACGACACGGGTGGAGTGCTTCTGGAGGAACCCGGCTGTCCTCCCAGACGGCAAGTGGATGAGAATCTGGCAAGCTTTATCGATCGGTTGACTCCCTGTCTGGCACAGCCAAAAATCTATTGAGTCTTCGGCGCTAACTCTGATAATGAATTCACTGACCCTACATCCAATCGAATCAGTCAACGGTGAGATCTACCTGCCTGGCTCCAAAAGCGTTTCCAACCGAGTGCTTTTGTTATCAGCGCTGGCTGCCGGTACCACAGAAATCACCAATCTGCTGGCCAGTGACGATACTGCGCGAATGGTCCAGGCTCTGCTGGATCTGGGTACCGCTCTGCAGCTATCTACCGACGGCCAGACGTGTGAGGTGACGGGACACGGCGATTGCTTCCCGCCACAAGGACGTGTTGCGCTGTTCCTAGGCAATGCCGGCACTGCCATCAGACCCCTTTGCGCCACCCTCTGCCTCAGCCAGGGCGAATTCGAACTGAGCGGGGACGAGCACATGCAGGCGAGGCCGATCTACCACCTGGTGGACGCGTTGAAGCAGTTGGGAGCTGCCATCGAGTACACTGCCAAGCCCGGGTATCCTCCTGTCAAAGTTACCGGAACAGGTTTGCAGGGGGGCGATATCAGCATACCGGGTGATATCTCCAGCCAGTTTCTAACGTCACTCTTACTCGCACTGCCCCTGGCGCGGGGGGATTCCAATATCCAAGTGATTGGCGAGCAGGTTTCCAAACCATACCTCGATATAACCCTGGATGTGATGCGAAGATTCGGCGTCAACGCCCGGCAGAAAGACTATCAGCAATTCACCGTGCCGGGCGATCAAACCTACCGGTCGCCAGGCTCTTTCATGGTTGAGGGGGATGCCTCTTCCGCCACCTATTTTCTTGCTGCCGCTGCGATCAAAGGCGGAACGGTCCGGGTGCATGGAATCGGCACCGATTCCGTTCAGGGAGATACCCGTTTCGTGGACGTTCTGGAAAGGATGGGGGCCAGGGTCGTCAGGAGCCGACAGTGGATCGAAGTGAGTCGGGGAGAGCTGAATGCGATCGACATGGATCTCAATCACATTCCCGATGCCGCCATGACCATCGCCACCGCCGCGCTTTTTGCCACCGGCACCACCTGCATCAGAAATATCTACAACTGGCGTGTCAAGGAAACCGACCGATTACACGCCATGTCCACAGAGCTGCGAAAACTGGGAGCCGTGGTCACGGAAGGTGAAGACTCCATTCAAATCACACCGCCCAAACAGATACGGAAGTCGGCCATCGATACCTACGACGACCATCGCATCGCCATGGCGTTCTCGCTGGCGGCACTTGGCAGTCAGCCGATCGTGATCAACAATCCGGAGTGTACTGCCAAAACATTTCCCAACTTTTTCAGTGAGTTTGCCAAGATCTGCCGGTCGGCTGAGGGTTAGTGATTTCACCGGCTACCCTACACGGTTCGGTTCCGTCGCGTCCGACAACCGTTGAACTCCAACCATTGAACTCGACAGCCGACCTTTGATACTGTAGATCAACCTTATTGAATGTAGGGAGAACAACGTGGTCGACATCATTCTGGACGATCGCTTGACCAGTCTCAAAGAGCAATTCCCGGACACACCCGATACCATCATTTTGAAGGCTGACGTGCTCCGTGAGGGAATCAGTTTCAGCGCTGAAATGGCCGAGGCCGGTAGCTGGTCGATTCCCGGCGGCGCATTTCTGAGCCGGGAGAATATTCCCGAGCGCGAATCGTACGGTGCGGATGCCCGTCCACCCAACCAGATGATCCTCGACGACGACACGCGCATCAATACCGAGCTCGATCACGCGAGCCCCTACGCCATCCGCGGTAATCGGGATAGCGGTTACACGCTCTGCAGGCACGACGAACCAGTCACACCCCTCTCGTTCACGCCACGCCCCGAGTTCTCCGGCGAGCTGTACGATGGTTCGTCCATCGCCAGCGCACTGGGCCAACGCGCCGAGCATTGCGCCGCCATCGTGCATACAGTCTTCTGCGAGTACGGACGGGATGGCGATGAATGCGCCTACTGCTTCCTCGGCAACGTCCAGACACCGAAAATTATAAAGAGTGGCAGGCGCCTCAGAGGCACCAATCATCGGCGCACTATTGAAGCATGCGCCGCAGCTTCCCGACAGATCCGCCTTGACCATGTCGTCGTCAGCGGCGGTGCACTCGTCGATACGACCCTGGAAGTGAAATCTTACGTGAAGACTGTGTCCGCCCTGCGTGCGGCAGTAGGACCAGATACGCGCATCACTGCTGTCTGTCAGGCATTCGACCAAGTGGGTTGGCGTGCGCTGCAGGAAGCGGGCGTGAGCCGCGTACAGCCGAATTTGGAGGTTTGGGACGAAGATCTGTGGGCGAAGATCATTCCCGGCAAGGCAAAGGCAATTGGCAAGGAACTGTGGATCGAGCGACTGAAGCAGGCGATCGACGTATTCGGCGTCGGCGAGGTCGCCACCAGCTTCGTGGCAGGCATCGAATGTTGTGATCCGAGTACGAACTACACAGAAGTAAAAGCGCTGGCTGCCCACGGCGAGGCCTACGAATCCTTGCTGAATGACGAGATCGTGCCGATGTTCGGACTCCTCACCAAAGCACGCGGTACACGCTATGAAAACGTCGAACTGCCGGCCACCGAGTTCTTTCTACAATTAGGATGGAACAGGACGCAGATGATGCAACAGTCAGGTATGTTCGATCGCTACACCAGTGGCGTCGATGCGGACTTCTCCTGCTACAAGTGCGTCACGCACAAGACGTGTCAGGACTATCCGCGTTTGATGGAATTGAGCGGCAACACTTAGCGCCGATGCCCCACTAGGCGTGCCCCTAGAATGTGAATCGCTGCTGCTTGCCGCTTTCCAGATCCAGCAGATATCTTTTCACGGATAACCCTCCGCCAAAACCAACCAGATCGCCACCGCTTCCAATAACGCGGTGGCAGGGGATGATAATGGGCAGCGGATTTCTGCCGTTGGCGGCACCAACGGCTCTGGCTGCTTTCGGGTGACCGATTTCGCAGGCTACTTCGGCGTAGCTGCGCGTCTCGCCATAGGGAATGCGGGTCAATGCCTGCAAGACCTTAAGCTGAAACGCGGTACCATGGGGAGCGAGATTGACCGTGAAATCCTTCAGCTCGCCCCTGAAGTAATCTGTTAGCTGCTGCTCTACCTGTTTGAAGCCTGCACTGTCCTCGATCCAATCCGCGCCAGGGGCCTCCCTCTCGTCTTCACGCTGAAAGCCGATCAGCTTCAATCCTTCTTCATCTCCCGCCAGCAGAATGCTGCCAACCGGTGTATCGCAATAAGTGTAGTGCATGATCTATCTCCGGTTTTTCTGGTCTGTTGCCATCTGCCACAGATACATGGCGGCATAGGCACACCAGGGGCGCCAATTCTCTGAGCGCTGCAGCAGTTCTGGTTCTGATATTGCAGTGCCGAACAGATGACCTGCCATCTTCGGCAATACCAGATCCGAGCGCGGGAATACGTCGGGATCCCCCATTGCGCGCATGGCGACATATCCTGCCGTCCATGGCCCAATCCCCTTTATCGCCGTCAGTTGCCGATAGAGCAGATCCGAATCGTTGCTATTGTCGAAACAGACATCGCCACGACACACCGCCATGGATAACTGTTTGATCGTCTCTGCCCTGGCGACCGGCATGCCGGCACTGGCAGAGTCCAGCCGGGACAGACTATCCGCAGTGGGAAAGAGCCTGTCTAACGGGCCATCATCCGTTAGCACTGACCCATAAGCGCGCACCAGGCGCGCCGTGGTCGTGTTCGCACCGGCAACCGACACCTGCTGACCGATGATGGTGCGCACGGTCATCTCGTAAGCATCCCAGCCACCCGGTATTCTGAGGCCAGGATTGGCTTGCACCAACGGCTTCAGGCCGGCGTCCCGCTGCAGACAACGGCTGATTTCCGTTGAATCTGCGCTCAGATCGAACAACCGCTTGATCCTCTCAATGATCCGGATCAGATGTTTGGATTCGGTGATGCGGATGCTACAGCGCAGGCAATTCTCATCTGATGGGAGGTCGATGGTGAATGTGCCGACCGTGCCATCCACGTCTATGCTGCGGCTGTAGCTGCTGCCTTCAACCAGTTCAACGCCGGTCGTAGCATGGCGACCCAGAAATCCAATCATGCCCTGCCAGTCATAGGGAGGACGAAAATTCAGCCGAAACTGGTAGCCATCCACATGCCGGTCGTTTGCCTTCGTTCTCAGATTGGACGGCGAACAGCCGTAGGTATTTTTTATGTGGGTATTGAATCTACGAATGCTGTGGTACCCGGCTGACAACGCCACCTGCACCATGGGAAGATCGGTTGCATCGATCAGCTTTTTTGCATTGTGCAGTCGTCGCGTCTGCGCTACCCCGCTCGGAGATGCACCGAGATGCTTCATAAACAGCCGACTCAGATGTCTGCTTCCCACACCGAGTCGCTCCGCCAGGGCATCCACACTACCCTCGTCCAGTGCTCCCTCCGCAATCAGTCGCAGCGCCCTACCCACTGTGGTCGAGGTGCCCGACCACGCCGGCGTACCCGGTGCAGTCTCGGGCCGGCAACGCAGGCAGGGCCTGAACCCAGCCTCTGCAGCCGCCGCCGCACTGGCATAGAACGTCGTATTGTCGGCTCTCGGCGCTCTCACCGGGCACACCGGCCGGCAATAGATGCCGGTTGTCTTGACGCCGATAAAGAATCGTCCATCGAATCGGGCATCCCTCGACAGCCTGGCTCGCTCACACGTCGTTGCATCTAACTCCATCACCAACTGCCCCCTGGGTCCATTGTCTCAGATCTACAATGATCGAACATCATCATAGTCGCTGCTCACATCCATTGCTGGCCGTTTTCGGACTTGGTTTCAGCAGGCCCGCGCATGGACCTAGCTGTTGCAATAATATCGCGCTGTTCTATGCTGTGCGCCTTAACCCATTGGCTGTGCGTTCACGATCGAAAGGAAACGACGTTGCTGTCACTCTATCGAGTACCGGATCTAATCGATGTTAACCGACTGCTTTGTGGGCGGGTCAATGCGGATCCGGGCGCCGATATGGTTCAGGTGGAGCCACCCGGCCGCAAGGTCAGGAAGGTTGCATCAATGGCCGCGCTGAGTCTGAATGTTTCGGCGCCATGATCGAGTCACTCGGCCAAGTCAGTTCAGCAGACGGCGTGCTGCAGCGGGAAATGGAACGATTCGCTGCAACCACGTCCCGGCAGAGGGAGATCGCCTTTTGCTTCGATGTCGATTGTTATTGGCTGGATGAACCCGCCTCGACAACCTTGTTGGCAGTCTGCCAGCTTCGCAAGCAGAGCGATCAGGTTTACATGTCAATTACGCTGACGGACCGCATCGACGCCGTCGAAGGTGACATGCGGCAGCAAGATGCAACGTTCAGCCGATTGTGCGAACGTCACACGCTGCCTGTGATTGACCTTGCCAAACCCTTGCAGCTGGAGACCGTCAATATCCCCAAACCATGGGGGCAGGAGATCTGGTACACAGGCATCGAACAAAGGGGTGTCTGTACGGTGCAAGGCATTCCACTACCATGGCTGAACGCGTTCTATCCGGCAATCTGTGCCAACCGGCAGCGTGAACTGATTCTACTCAAGATACTGGACCCCATGCCCGCTGCGGTGCAGGGCGATCTCTACTTCGAAATGCACCGTGAAAAGACAGAAGTCTACATCGTCACTCACGTGGACGAACAGTGCTGGCCGAACGGAGTGGGGAAGATTCGTTATGGATTCGATGCGGCAAAGCTTGCTCAGTTTGAATCAGACAGCGAATTTCGCTACGCCTATCTCGCTGCTGTGCAATCTTACCGATTCATTCGCCAGCAGATCGATGCTGAGCTGGACCGGCCCGGACGCGAGGCGGACAATGCACCAAATAACCTGATCACCACGGATCTTGTCAACCATCGGCAGGACAGGTTGCCGCCTGACTGGATCGACGCGGAACTGAAACTCAGAACCGAAATGGACGCCTTCACGCATCTGCGGGACCTGAAAGTCGGTGATGTGCTGAGGGTGCCTCCCTTCACCCCCCACGCATTGCAGCATGGCGTTCGGACCATCGAATTTCAAACCCCTCACTATGAGCGTCAGATAATCTCTTTCGCCCAAAAGGTGCTGACACAGGACCACTGGGACAGCATCGAGGCGATCCAGGACATGATCATCCAGACGGAACAGGAAGCAGACCTACCCATGCTCGTTAGCGACGCGGGAGTAACGCTGGAGGGGGTGGCGGACTTTCCGCAATTTTCGGTTCAGCGCCTGACGCTGCAAGCCGGCGCACGTCATACGTTCGAGACGAGCAGCTATGCGCTGACGATCGGTGTTGCCGGCGAATGCCTGGTCAACGGCGAGCAGCTAAAGAGCGAACACGCCTACCTGGTCCCTGCGTATCTGCCCACCAAGAGCATCGAAAACAGTTCCGCCGATAAGGCCATCTGCTTGCTCGCGTTTCCTGCCACCTAAAGCACATCGCCCAGATCAACTCAGTGCACCTTTCGCAGGCCGAAGGCAATATGCACAGACGCGGAGAGGATCAGATCAGGCTTCTTGTTTTGGCTCCTTCGGCAAACCAAGCGCTCGCTCACCAATGATATTCTTCTGGATCTGTGCCGTGCCGCCGCCAATGATTAACCCGAGATCGAGCATGTACCAATACTGCCAGATACCCCCATCCCGCAGGTAGGCGCTGCCGTCATAGAGAATTCCCAACTCACCCATGATGTCTACCGCAAGCCCTGCCATTTGGTGGTTCAGTTCACAGCCCTGAAGTTTGACTATCCAGCGGGACAGACCCGGGTCTTCGCCTTTGATGGAAGAACTCATGATGCGCATGCCATTGAACTTCATCGACAGCATACGAGCCTGCAATTTCAGCAGTCGATCCCGGTACACGGGATGCTCCATGATCGAGGCACCACCCAGTTGCTCCTTCTTCATCAGATCCACGATGGAACGGAAACGCGACTCTGCAGCATTGGGATCGCCCAGATTGCCTCGTTCGTGTTTGAGGGTGGCGTTGGCGACAAACCAGCCGTCGCCGCGTTTGCCAACGATTTGATCCTTGGGCACGCGCGCGTCGGTAAAGAACACCTCGTTGAAACTTGAATCTCCGTTCATCTGCTTCATGGGGCGGATATCGAGTCCTGGTGTGTCTGTTCGCAGCAGCAGGTAACTGATGCCCTGATGCTTGGGCGCATCCGGCTCGGTCCGAACGAGTGCAAACATCCATTCACTCTGCATCGCACCGGAGGTCCAGATCTTCTGGCCGTTAATCACAAAGTCATCGCCATCGAGCACAGCCTTGGTGGACAGGGATGCCAGGTCGGACCCTGATCCCGGCTCCGAATAACCCTGACACCAGCTGACCTCGCCACGCACACTGGGTGGAATGTGTTGTTTCTTCTGTTCCTCGGTGCCGAGTTCGAGCAGGGTCGGTACCAGCCGAGGGTCACCGCTACTACCGGGCCTGAGCTTGGCGATGGCAAATTCTTCAGCGATGATGTGGTTTTTCAAAATGTCCGGTTCGGCGCCATAGCCACCATATTCTTTGGGAATGCTGCGCGCCGCATAGCCGTGTTCAATCAGTAACTGCTGCCACTTGCGGCCCGCGCCGGGCTTCTGCGCGCCCCTGCCGCCCGACGGCGCCTGGTCCTTATGTGTCTTGATAAACTCACGGACTTCCTGTCTAAATGTCTCATATTCCTCGCTGTATCTGAGATCCATAGCTGCTCCACTGGCTCAATGAATTGATCTGCCTGAGAGATTAGGCCCTCTCTTTGCTAGAAGTCAATACTGGTACTCCAACTACCTAGAATTGATGGGTTCAGAGCGTACCAGATGATCCAAGACAAGGCACAGCCCGCAGGGAATGGCTAGTCCTTTTCAAGGGTTGTAACGCAGTATTGGATCATCTGGTAAGCTCCCTTCGGGCAAGCCGAGAAGCCGTCGTCCACGTTGTTGCGACTCTTGGAAAGGACTAGCCATTCCCGGCGAGTCGCGCCTAGCGGCCAACGGCTTCTCGACTTGCTGAACCCATCAATTCTAGGTAGTTGGAGCACTGGTATGCTGTCCCGCAATCACGTGGACATTACGCGTCCGTCTGTTCCTGCCGTCTAGAGCGCACCCTTTTGCTTGAGAAGGCTATGTACGGCTTCAGCCATGATGCGATACCCTTGCCGGTTGAAATGTATCTGGTCGGATTTCATGGCTGCGTCCCTCTCCAGATCAGATATCACATCGAATTCAACCGGTACCTGCAGTTCTTCCGCAAGCTTCTCATAATAATCCCAGGACGTCGGAAATATGCCGAACTTTGGCACTGCTACCAATACCACCTGGGCACGTGCAACCCTGACAAGAGCAATCATGCTTCTGAGGTTTGCCTCGGTGGTGGCGGCAGGAATCCTTCGCAAGACATCGTTGCCACCGTGGCACAACACGACCAGTGTTGGTTTGATCTTACTGAGAACCTTTTTCAGACGCACCAATCCATTCGCCGACACTTCGCCCGGTACACCGGATCGGATCACCTTGTGGCCACTCAGAGATTCAAGCACTGCAGGATAGCTGTGCTTCGCATCTACGCCGGTGCCATAGGTAAGACTGTCACCAAACGCCAGAATGACCCCATCCCGGGGTAGTGGCGTCAGGTCCGCCTGCCTGCTGCAGGCAGTGCAGAAGAGCAGAAAGATCAGGGATAGGTTGGCGAACCTGTTCAGGAACCTGTTCAGGAACCTGTTCAGCGAACAGACCCCATACCCTTTCTGAGTTGAACCAACTCAGGGCAGCAGGTGCTTGACCGCATCTCTCTCTTCCACCAGTTCTTTTTCCGTGTCAGCCATCTTCTGCTGAGCGAAGGAATCTACCGCCAGATTCTGCTCGATGGACCACTCACCAGCTGCACAGATACAGGGATATGAGTAGAACAGCCCCTTTTCAATGCCATAGCTGCCATCGGAGTAAATTGCCATGCTGACCCTGCGTTCGTCACTGCCGGACACCCAGTCTTTCATATGCTCAATGGCTGCATTAGCCGCGGAAGCAGCACTGGAACTGCCCCTGGCCTTGATGATTTCAGCACCACGCTTCTGGACTTTGGGAATGAAGCTGTTTTCGATCCAATCCTGATCCACCAGTTCGGTGGCGTTCTTACCATCCACCGTTGCGTGCCTTATGTCCGGATATTGAGTAGCCGAGTGGTTGCCCCATATCATCACACCACTGACTTCCGATACGTGCTTGCCGGTCTTCTCTGCCAATTGAGAAACCGCTCGATTGTGGTCCAATCTGGTCATGGCCGTGAACTGGCGTGGATCCAAGTCAGGTGCGTTTCTCTGCGCGATCAGGCAGTTCGTATTCGCTGGGTTGCCAACCACCAGAACCTTGACGTTGCGGTTACCGTTGTCGTTGATGGATTTTCCCTGCACCGAAAAGATCTGAGCATTGGCTTCGATCAGGTCCTTGCGTTCCATGCCAGGCCCACGCGGCCTTGAACCCACCAGCAGTGCGTACTCCACATCTTTGAACGCCACGTCCGGATCACTGGTTGAAACGATCTCCTGGATGAGTGGCGAAGCAAGGTCATTCAGCTCCATCACCACACCGCCCAAGGCTTCCATGGCCGGTGGGATTTCAAGCAGTTTCAGAATAATGGGCTGGTCCGCTCCCAGCAGCTCACCACTGGCAATCCTGAACAACAGTGAGTAGCTAATCTGTCCAGCGGCCCCGGTGACCGTCACAGTGACTGGATTTTTCATATCGACTTCCTTTAGTTCATCCCCATTACCGGGCCGGATTATATCAATATCGTCCAACGGTGACCTACTGAGTTAAACGGTCGGCGCGGCTAGTACGGCTTCCATTGACCCAGATCAGATTCTTTCGATAGGCTTTCTAAACGCGATGGTTATCCCTTATGCTAGTACTCCAACTACCTAGAATTGATGGGTTCAGCAAGTCGAGAAGCCGTTGGCCGCTAGGCGCGATTCGCCGGGAATGGCTAGTCCTTTCCAAGAGTCGCAACAACGTGGACGACGGCTTCTCGGCTTGCCCGAAGGGAGCTTACCAGATATCGGGGCCGCCCAGGCCAATACGGCGTTACAACCCTGAAAAGAACTAGCCTGCGCGGCCCGACCATTCCCTTCGGGTTGTGCCTTTTCTTGGCCTGGGCGGCCCCGATATCTGGTAAGCTCTGAACCCATCAATTCTAGGTAGTTGGAGTACTAGCCCGTTAGCCGGATTTGAGGCGGCGACGTCGATTCGTTGAGTGAGCAATGTACGCAGCAGTGGGTCCAGTGGACAGCATGTATGAACTACCTGCGAGCGGTTGAACAACGACAGTCGGGTGAGATACCGGACGAGTTCCCATTCACTCTGTCGGTGATCGAATCCTTGCAGAGGATCGACTTCCACTCCCCGGTGACCTTCTTTGTAGGTGAAAACGGTTCCGGCAAATCAACCGTTATGGAAGCCCTGGCCGCGGGCATGAGGGCGCCTGCCATCGGCAGCGCCGAGATAGCTGAGGACGCCACCCTCAAGCATCCCAGGCGTTTAGCGGAGCAGTTCCGATTCATAAAGAGCCGCAGACCGAGACAGAGTTTCTTCTTCAGAGCTGAAGATGCGTTCGGCTTCACCAAGCGGGTACAGAAGAATATCGATGAATTCACCGAGTTGGTCAGCCACTTCGAGGACACGTTGAGCGGCTATGGACGCATGCTGGCGACGGGCATGGCGAAAGGGCAGCGACAGGCGCTGACTGACCGCTACGGTGAAGACCCGGATGCTCTGTCCCACGGCGAGTGGTTTCTGAGCCTGTTGCGCTCCCGCCTGCATCCGCAAGGGCTCTACCTTCTAGATGAACCGGAAACACCCCTGTCACCTATCCATCAGCTGTCCCTGCTGTCGATACTGAAGGAGATGGTGGCGCAATCCTGCCAATTCATCATAGCGACCCACTCACCCATTCTGATGGCCTTTACGGGCGCCACCATCCTCAATTTCGACGCTACCCCGGTTGCCGAAATCGCATGGCAGGATGTCGAACACGTTGCCCTGACCAAGGCTTTTCTGAATGATCCTGAAGCCTATCTGAGGCACCTCTAAAGCACCTCGGAAGCGCCTGCGGCGGCGTCTGTGAGTGCCGGATCTCACACATATTTTTGTTATATTTCAATGATTTATAAAACAATATTAGGAAATCAATAAAGCAGTGGCCGCCGTTGCTGCCTTGACTTTCTGCTCTCGAATGTTATTGTTGGCGACCCGTTTTCCGACGCTTAGACCATGCTCATCCAACCGGATGGGGATCGGTAACTGTCTACCAAGGATCGAAACCTGAACAAGAAATTACAACTGAGACTCAGCCGTTTATCGCAGTCCCAGTCTGCATGGATGTCGACCTTATTTGCTCGCCTTCATTGCGATCAAGATCTGTCTGCGGTGATGATAAACAGCGCCAAATATGAATAAGGCCCTCGCACAGCAGATCAGACTGGGCATGCCGGTCAAAACAGGCCTGTATGATCCGACCTATGAGAAGGAATCCTGCGGAGTTGGCTTTGTCGCAAATATCAAGGGTCAGGCCAGTCACCAGATCTTGCTGGACGCTTATTACATCAACTCCAGCATGGAACACCGAGGAGCGTGCGGCTTCGAAAAAAACACGGGCGATGGTGCAGGAATTCTCACCGCCTTACCCCACGAATTCTTCGCGAAACTCGCTGCCAGCGAGTTGAAAATAGAGCTGCCCGATGTGGGGCACTATGCAGTGGGTAACATATTCCTGCCCCAGAACGATGCTGAACGTGACCGCAGCAAGAAGATCATCGAGCGGACCATCGCTGAGGAGGGGCAGCACTGCCTGGGTTGGCGTCAGCTTCCCGTCGATGCTGAGGGCGCCGATGTCGGACCAGCCGCAAGGGCAGCGCAACCGGTCATTGAGCAACTGTTTATCGGTGCTGCTGACCAACTGGCACCCCAGGCATTCGAACGACGACTCTATGTGATCCGCAAGCGGTTTTCCCGCCTGCTGCGCAATAGCAAACTGTCCCAGGCACTGCTGCTTTATGCCTGCAGCCTGTCCAGCCGGATCATTGTCTACAAGGGGATGTTGACTCCCAGGCAGCTATTCCCCTTCTATCGGGACCTGAATGACCCGTCCTACCAGAGCCATCTGGCGATGGTCCACTCCCGCTTCAGCACCAATACGTTTCCATCCTGGGATAGGGCACAACCCAACCGTTTTATGAGCCATAACGGGGAGATCAATACGCTACGCGGCAACATCAACCAGATGACCGCCAGGGAGGGAGTGGCTGAGTCAGACCTGTTCGGTAACGACCTCAAGAAGCTCTTTCCCATCATAGAAGCCGAGTGTTCAGACTCAGGCAACTTCGACAACATCCTCGAATTCCTGCTGATGACTGGACGGACGCTGCAGGAAGCCGTGATGATGATGATCCCGGAAGCGTGGCAATCCGATATCAATATGCCGCAGTCCAAGCGGGATTTCTACGAATACCACTCCGCCTTGATGGAGCCCTGGGATGGCCCCGCCTCCATCGCGTTCACGGATGGCCACTATATAGGAGCAGTGCTGGACAGAAACGGCCTGCGTCCGTCTCGCTACTACCTTACCCATGACGACAAGGTGATCATGGCGTCGGAAGTGGGCGTGCTGCCGGTCGATCCTGCTAACGTTAAGACAAAGGGACGCCTGCAACCGGGTAAGATGTTTCTGGTGGACTTCGAAAAGAGACGTCTGATCCCGGATGAGGAACTGAAAGGGATCTTTGCCGCCGCACGTCCTTACGGCAAATGGCTGCAGAGGCAAAAACTTGAATTGAGTTCGCTGCCGTTGCCCGATGATCTGCCCGAAGTCGATCAGCAATCTCTCATACCGCGCATGCAGTCGTTCGGCTACACACGGGAGACGATGGAGTTCATGCTGTTGCCACTGGTCACCGAAGCGCGCGATCCACTCGGTTCCATGGGTAACGATACTGCTTTGGCGTGTCTGTCAGACAGCCCCAAGATGATCTACGACTACTTCAAGCAGCTGTTCGCCCAGGTGACCAACCCGGCGATTGACTCTATTCGGGAAGAAGTGGTCATGTCCCTAAGCTGCTTTATCGGTCCCGAAAAGAACTTGTTAGAGTACTCGGAAGAACACGCCCATCGTCTAAGTCTGGACCATCCCATCCTGACCAACAGCGAACTGAGTGCGATCCGGCAGATTAACCAGGATGGCTGGAACTGCCAGGTCATCGATATTACCTACGAGATATCAACCGGTCTGGAGGGATTACGAAGCGCGCTGGATCGAATCTGCCGAGAAGCGTCCGAGGCGATTGAGAACGGGTTCTCCCTCATCATTCTGTCTGACCGCAATCTATCAGCCAAGCGTATAGCGATCAGTTCCCTCGTGGCATGCGGCGCCGTGCACCATCATCTGGTCGGCCGCCACGAGAGAACCAGAATCGGCATCGTGCTGGAATCAGGCGAAGCCAGAGAGGTACATCAGCACTGCCTGCTGATCGGCTATGGCGCCGATGCCATCAACCCCTATTTGGCACTGGACGCCTTGGCGCAGGCTCGTACCGATGGCCTGCTGGTCGGACCGGAATACGATTCCACTGCCAAGATCGATGCTGCCTACAAGAAGGGCAGCGCCAAAGGGATGCTCAAGGTGATGGCAAAGATGGGCATCTCCACTCTGCAATCCTACAAGGGCGCGCAGATCTTCGAGGCGGTGGGGCTGGCGGATGAGATCATCGAGCGCTGTTTCAAGGGCACCGCCAGCCGGGTCCAGGGGGTGAATTTCGAGGTATTGGAAACCGAAATGAGGCGCCGGCATGAAATCGGCTATCCTGCTCGGGGCGGAACCCTGGCGCCATCCCTGCCCAATCCCGGTGACTTTCACTGGCGCAATGGTGGCGTCAAACACATGTGGGATCCCACCAGCATCGTTAACTTGCAGATAGCGGCACGCAACAATAACAGCCAGTCATACCGGACCTTCGCAGATCACGCCAACGACGAGATGACCCGTAGCTGCACCTTCAGAGGGCTATTGAAATTCAAGAAAAGCGCTGGCGGGCCGCTGCAGTTGGAGCAGGTGGAACCGGCAGCAGAGATCGTGAAACGGTTCTGTACCGGAGCCATGAGTTTCGGATCCATCTCCGCGGAAAGTCACGAAGCACTGGCGATCGCCATGAACCGTCTGGAGGGCAAGTCCAATACCGGCGAGGGGGGTGAAGATCCCGAGCGATTTGTGCGGCTGCCTAACGGGGACTCGAAGCGATCCGCCATCAAGCAAGTTGCCTCCGGCCGATTCGGCGTAACCATCGGCTATCTGACCAATGCAGATGAGCTTCAGATCAAAATTGCGCAGGGTGCCAAGCCTGGCGAAGGGGGAGAGTTACCCGGCAGCAAAGTGGATGAGAACATCGCCAGGATCCGCTACTCGACCCCGGGGGTGGGCTTGATCAGCCCACCGCCCCATCACGACATCTATTCGATCGAAGATATCGCGCAATTGATTCACGATCTGAAAAACAGTAACCCCTCCGCCAGGATCAGCGTCAAGCTGGTGGCGGAAATCGGTGTGGGAACCATCGCCGCCGGGGTCACCAAGGCGAAAACCGATCATCTGGTGATCGCCAGCCACGATGGCGGGACCGGTGCTTCACCGCTTACCTCGATCAAGCATGCCGGTCTGCCCTGGGAGTTAGGCATAGCCGAGACCCATCAAATCCTGGTGATGAATAATCTGCGCTCGAGGGTGGTGCTGCAGACAGACGGGCAATTGAAAACCGGTCGGGATGTGGTTATTGCCGCATTGCTCGGTGCCGAAGAGTTCGGTTTCTCCACCGCGCCCCTGATTGCACTCGGTTGTATCATGATGCGTAAGTGCCATCTCAATACCTGTCCGGTGGGGATCGCCACCCAGGATCCCGATCTGCGTAAGAAATTTAGAGGTGAAGCGGATCACGTGGTTAATTACCTCGTTATGGTGGCAGAGGAAGCTCGTCAGATTATGGCTCAATTGGGCTTTAGGACCGTCAACGAGATGATCGGTCGCGTAGACATGCTGGAAACCGACCGGGCACTTGAACACTGGAAAGCCTCGGGTCTGGATCTTTCCGCGATCCTTACGCCCGCGGAAATCGTTCATGCCGGCACCGAGGTATACCGCACCATCGATCAGGACCATGGATTGGAAAAGGCGCTGGATAACGAGCTGATCGAACTGGCACAACCTGCCATACGCCATGGCGAAAAGGTCAATATCGAACTGCCGGTGGCGAACACCAACCGGGTCGTCGGCACCATGCTTTCCCATGAAGTCGCCAAACAATGGCAGCAGGATCTTCTGCCGGAAGATACCATCCATATTAAACTGACGGGCTCTGCAGGACAAAGCCTGGCGGCCTGGCTGGCAAAGGGGATCACCATCGAGGTCGAGGGCGACGCCAATGACTATGTCGGTAAGGGACTGTCCGGCGGCAAGCTGATTATCTATCCCCCGAAAGAGAGCACGTTCATAGCAGAAGACAACATCATCGTGGGTAACGTTCTGCTATACGGCGCAACCGGTGGAGAGGCCTATATTCGGGGTATAGCTGCAGAGCGTTTTTGCGTTCGCAACAGCGGTGCAAGAACGGTGATCGAGGGTATCGGCGACCACGGTTGTGAATATATGACAGGCGGTCGCGCCGTAATCCTCGGTCCAACCGGCAGGAATTTCGGTGCCGGCATGAGTGGTGGTATCGCCTACGTGTGGGACAGAGACGGTGACTTTGCCGGCAAGTGCAATATGGGTACATTTGAATTGGAACAGCTGACCCTTGATGCGGACATCGACGAACTCAGGTGCTTGATCGAGAATCACCATCGCTACACCGCTTCAACGGTTGCCGCGAACCTTCTGGATAATTGGAATGAATCCCTGCAACAATTCGTAAAGGTATTTCCGGCAGATTACAAACGGGTACTGGAGCAGATGACGACATCCAGCTACGAGCTTCTTGCTTCCAGCAGCTAGTAGCTGTTTTCTTCCTGAGATTTCAACCATGAGTAAACTCACCGGCTTTAAAGAATTTGAGCGTGAAGCCGAAGGGTACCGAACACCAGCGGACAGGTTGATCGATTTCAAAGAGATCTTTGCCGGGCACGAAGAGACTCATCTACAAGTGCAGAGCGCCCGTTGTATGGATTGCGGCGTGCCATTCTGCCAATCCGATCAGGGCTGTCCAATTGTGAATCTGATTCCGGAGTGGAACGATCAGGTTTATCAGGCCCACTGGCAGGATGCACTGGACAGGCTGCAAAGAACCAACAACTTCCCTGAGTTTACCGGCAGAGTGTGTCCGGCGCCCTGTGAGGGTGCATGCGTGCTGGGTGTCACGGAAGACCCGGTGACCATCAAGAACATGGAATGTGCCATCATCGATCGAGGTTTCGACGAAGGTTGGGTCGTTGCCAATCCACCCGGTGCACGCACCGGCAAGTCAGTCGCCGTCGTCGGTTCGGGGCCGGCCGGTCTGGCGGCTGCAGCACAACTTAACAGTGTGGGACACGACGTTACCGTCTATGAAAGGGCAGATCGTGTCGGCGGCCTGCTGATGTACGGCATTCCCAATATGAAGCTGGATAAGTCCGTGGTGACGAGACGGGTCGAGCTACTGCGTGCAGAAGGTGTCCGGTTTATCGTCAACGCCGACGTTGGCGGCCGTGGCGACACTGGCGTCGACGTTGCAGAACTGTTAGAGAAAAACGACGCCTTACTGCTGACCACGGGCGCCACCATCCCCCGCGACATGTCAATTCGAGGTAGAGACGCATCCGGCATACACTTCGCCATGGAATTGCTGCAGTCGAACACCAAGAGCCTGCTGGATTCCAACCATGCGGATGGCCAATTCATCTCCTGCAGGGACAAGGACGTAATCGTCATAGGCGGCGGCGACACCGGAACTGACTGCATCGGCACGGCCCTTCGCCACGGATGCAAATCGATCGTCAATTTCGAGATACTGCCTAAACCACCGGCGCAGAGAGCTGCGGACAACCCGTGGCCGCGTTTTCCGATACTATTCACTGTCGATTATGGTCATGCGGAAGCCAGCCATACATTCGGTGAAGATCCTCGCGTCTATTCCATTACCGGCAAGGAGTTTGTTACAGACGGTGCCGGTAAGCTGCTGGGAATTACCACGCTGGGTGTCGACACAAACCTACAAACGATAGCCGGCACCGAGAAGACCTGGCAGGCAGATCTGATCTTCCTAGCCATGGGGTTCCTCGGTCCGGAACACTATATCAGCGACTCCCTGGGATTGGTCCTCGATCAGCGAAGCACCTACCAGGCCGCCTACGGGCAGTATAAGACGAGTATTCCCAAGGTTTACGCGGCCGGGGACTGTCGTCGGGGACAGTCACTGGTGGTGTGGGCGATCAACGAAGGCCGCGAGGCCGCACGTGAGATCGATCTGGAGTTGATGGGATCGACCCAGCTTCCCTGATTCACCAGAACCCCGAAATCGCTTTTACTCGCAACTGCTCGTACTCGAAACTCGAAACTGCTTCTACTCGCAACTCGCAACTCGAAACTGCTTTTACGCGAAACTGCTCTCAATACACACAGCTGACGGCAGACTGACTCACTACGCCACCAGACTCAGTGGTCACCGTTAGCGTAATGGGTGCACCGCCCGTTAGCGGACTGGTTGGCGGCGCTACCGAGAGGAAAATCTGGGTAAATCCCAAAGAACCCGTGTTGCCTATAACTCCGCTGGCAGTGTTCTGAATCACACAGCCGTCTGTGCCTGATGCGGCCCCCCAGGTCGCAGTGGCCGGCAGATAGCCATTGTAGATGTCTGAGACATCGAACGCGATGGTGCTGGACCCTGAAGTCAGCGATACCAGTTCACCAATACCGGGGGATACCTCTGAATTGGAGTTGGCATCGCCAATTGTGAAGAGTGTGCCGGCACCAAGCACGGTGCCATCATTCGCAATCACTGAAGAACTCGAAGTATATTGATTGGACGCCAGTGTACCCGAAATATCAAAGAACCTGACTAATTCACCGGCGCCATTCCTTCTACCGATTGCCGCGCCGGAGCCGCTCAGCAATATATTGATCTGTTGCCTGATATTGACCAGATCCCGCGTGCAATATCGATCGGTGTCTTCGTTACACGGCAAGCTATCGCAGACTTCACAGGGGCCGCCAGGGCAATCCAGGATGGTATCGGTCCGATCGCTGATGTCCTTGGGGCACAGTGTGCCGTTGTAGATCAGATTACCGGCATCATAGCGGTCGTTCAGGGTGCTGGCATCACCAAAGTCGATAAAGGTCTCCTCCTCACCGCCATCCTGGAAGCAAACATTCAGCTCCTCCGTCGGATTGGTGATGGGAGCAGTGGGACCATAGCAGAGTGGGTTCGCGAGATTCCTGGAATCGTCGACGCTCGGATCACCATTGTTGAATACACCGTCTTCGTTCTTATCCAGGAAGGCTTCCGGAAGGTCTACGAACGGCTCGTCGTAGTCATACAAGCCATTGCCGTTGGTATCGATAAAGCTCTCCTCTCCCAAGGCATAGGCGAGAACGCTCGAGCGTGCCCCGAAGGGTTGCCCCAGCCCGAAGTTGTAAGCGGAGGCCGTGGTTGTGGCGGCCCTGCCGGAGGAGCGACAGGGCACCCCGGTGACGTTGGTGAAGGGCAGCGTGGACACACCGGGATTGCTGATGATATGGGTCTTGTCGCCGACGAATTCCTTGTCGTAACTGATCGACAGGGTCACGCCGTCCACACATTCAGTGGAGGTAGCAATACAGGTTATGCCGGTCGTGGTTACGTTGTAATCGACCGCTTGTACCAGAGTCCTGTCCGAAGCATCCGTTACCACAACGACAGTGTCTGTATCCACGGTTTCCACGGTCGTGCCGGCTAAGGCCGCTATCAGGATTGGCTCATCCACGATATCGTATGGATCCTCATCCAGCCACAAGCGGTTATAGGTCACCTGTAGAACGGTCACCGCGGGAGGGTTGTCACAGGCGAGACTACGACAGGTGATGCCGCCGCCGTCCGTATCCACGGTGTAATCACTGCCAAGACCTTGGGTAAGAAACGCATTGGCAACATCCTGCACTACGACGGTAGCGTTGATATCCATCCTGTAGTTGGTCTCACCGGCACCAGCGGATACGGTCACAAGCTCATCGGTAATCCTGGCAGCGGGACAACCGTCATTGAGCGTCTGGAACTAACATTTGGATCCAGCGGCGTGCGCGGCTCCTGGGTGGTCAACACCACGGAACAGGCGCCATCTGTGGTGGTGCACTCAGGTTCGATGGAAGCCAGCTCCGTCCTGAAGGTCACGGCAGTTCCATCGGTGACCGGGTTGTTGAAGGCATCCGACATGCGCACTGTGATACTGGTGGTCAGCCCATCCAATCCATTGCCTTCTATGTTCTGCACACTGCTGGAAATAGACATGCTGTTCTGATCGGGGATGCCGGTATTGACCGTCAGCAGTTCCGACAGTATTACCAGGGTGGTATCCGTCACCCCATCGTCATCGGTATCCACATCCAGGCTGGCCCTCACTCTGACTGTGGTCGGAATAAACCCCGCTGCCACCGTGGCGCTGACTAGGCCGAGAGGATCAGTCAAGCCTTCATTGTCAACCAACGAGAGGCCGCCGACGTTCGACGTGAGTTCGAATTGCACATTCTGATCGGGAGCTGGATCGCCAAATACATCCAGCACTTGAAAAACTACATTACCCCGGTCGATCCCGCCAGATTCTTTGATCTGGATGCTGGTAACCGCAGGATCATCGGGATCCACCACTACGGAATCGAATCTGATCGAGCCGATCTGTGCCGGCAGCACCTCGATCGTTCCGGTCGCTGTAGCGCCACTGCTTGTTTCGGTGGCAGTAATCACGTCAGTGCCGACACAACCGTTGGCCTGGTAGGTGGCCACTGCATCGCCTAGGGTCGCCGCGGCCGTGTCAGATGTGATGCTCTCGCTGATCAGCGCTTCCGCTTCCTCGGTATCGGGATCGATCGTCTCTGCGCAGTTGCTGGTGAAGGTAATATCGATATTCGGTATGGCATTCTGAGCCTGATCCAGCACCGAGACGGTTACCTTGGAGACCCCCCCGGCAGAGAGGGGATCTACAGAAACGGTCAATAATTCAGCAGTAAAACCGGGGGTTAGATTCTCGTAACTGATGGTCAGGGAAGCACCTTCTATACACTCTGTTGAGGTAACTACGCACGTGATTCCAGACCCGTCCGCGGTTAGGGTGTAGTCAGTGGCTTCCACCAGCGTGAGCGAACCGCTTTGAACGGTAACAGAGTTAGTGATATCTACGGTCCCGGCGGTAGTACCAAGTAACGGTCCTATCACGACTATTTCGTCCACTATAGGAGACCCGGAGGATTCGTAACTGACGGTTAGTGAGGCACCCTCAATACACTCCGTGCCGCCAATGCATGTGATGCCACTACCATCCGCAGTGACCTTGTAATCGACGCCATCCACCAGAACGACTCCCAAACTGTCTTCTACAACAACAGGCCGAGCAATATCCACGCTTGCAGCAGTAATACCAACTAACGCTCCTATTTCGATTCTTTCGCCCACAATGGATTGCCTCAGGAGATACCCGAGCTGCAACCCATCCACCCCCACATCAAATTGAACGGACTCGGAGTTATTATCAACCGTCACCGTGATATCACCGGTGCCGATGCCGGTATAGCCGCACACTTCCAGGGAGACCCTGCCATCGGCTTCAGTGACCGCCGTCAGGGTGTCCTCCCCATCGGCCTCAAGTGCCGGACAGGCAACCGTTGCCAGTACTCCCAGGGTTGGTGGTCACATCCATAGTGCGGTTGGGCAGTGGGGTCCCCGCTGCGTCTGCAACCAGGATGTCCAAGGTGCCCGGTTCTGAATTGGTGACTATATTGGCTTCATCGCCCGGCGTCGCATCCGTGAATGTAAGGGTCAACGTGATGTCGGTATCGCCGGCGTTACCGAGGGTGGAGAAGGTCAACGAATCTGAATCGAATGACTGACCATCGACCTGGATGGTGGCAGTGGCCTGCCCGGCACCCGGGGTCGAACCCGCGGTAAGGGATGCGGTGGTCACACCGTTGATGTCGGTTAAGCCGCTGGCGGGAAACAGATCGCCGAGATCTGTGGCAAATAGGACGATCACACCTTCCACCTCGCCATTAGTTACAGTCGCCTTCAGTGTACCGGGCGTATCGGCATCAAGATTGGGGGGATCTATCGGCTCGCCCAGGACATCTACCAGTGTCAGCGTGAGAATCAGATTAGTGCTCGGATCGACGACGGGTTCCTCCTCTGTCTCACCGAAACCGCCAGCTCCGCCGCCAGCTCCGCCGCCACAGGCGGCCAGTACCCAACTGAGAAGCACTACAAGCGCTATCTTGAGGGGAGATGGTTGCTTCATTCTGTTCTCCTCGACATACCCACAGGTTCCACCGGCTAATCGGGTCTCGCTAAATCAGAACCTTAAAAGAACTGACTAAAAATATCAATAAAAATCATGTCCTTAACATAACAAGTTACTACATAACGTGAACAAAAGCTCGTATCAGGTTAATTATTTGAGTAGTTCCGGTTTCAACCCCTGGCGCCGCCATTCCATCCTCGTATGATCCGCATGAGTGTGCGCCATCGCGCGTTCAATCTCATGCAGATTGCGACTAACGGTTGCCGGTATCGGGTAGAATCTCACTGCCTTCCCCTGTCGTCGCTAAACTTCACAAAGAGCCGTCCCGGCAGCCAAAGTCTGCAGCAACAGCTCCTCATCTACGTTGTCCACCAGCGATGCTGTGCCGATCGCGTCCAGCAGGACAAATCTTACCGTCCCGTCTACGGCTTTTTTATCCACCTGCATCAATTCCTGGTATCGCGGCGCTTCGATCTCCGCTGGAGGTGATACCGGCAGGCCTGCCTTCGCCACCAGATTCTTGACTCGTCTGCACTCCTGCCCTGGCAGCCGACCCATTCTGGCGGATAGATCTGCAGCCATTACCATCCCCGCGGCGACAGCTTCTCCATGCAGCCAATTGCCATATCCCATGGCCGTTTCGACGGCATGGCCAAACGTGTGTCCTAGGTTCAAAAGAGCTCGTATGCCTCGCTCCTTTTCATCTGCGCAGACGACTTCCGCTTTGATCTGACAATTTCTCTTGACCAAATAGCTGAGAGAATCCATTTCGAGATTCAATACGGGATCCAGATTGGTTTCCAGCCACTGGAAGAACTGCAGGTCTCTGATCACGCCGTGTTTGATGACTTCCGCAAGACCCGCGACAAACTCTCTTCTCGGCAGCGTATTCAGCGTCTCTATATCGACGATCACACACTTGGGCTGGTAGAAGGCGCCGATCATGTTTTTTCCCAGCGAATGATTAACTGCTGTCTTTCCTCCCACTGAAGCATCTACTTGGGACAAAAGTGAGGTGGGTATCTGAATCAGATCGATACCCCGTTGATAGCAGGCGGCTGCAAAACCTGCCGTATCCCCGACCACGCCGCCGCCGATGGCAATCAGCGTGCTGCTACGATTGTGTTTTTTTTCGAGCAAGCTGGTGAAGATACGGTTCAAGGTTTCCAGGTTCTTGAACGCTTCACCGTCCGGCAGATCCACGCTATCCACCTGAAACCCAGCCAGAGAATCCACCACTCGCTGCCGATAGAGAGGACCGACGGTTTCGTTACTGACTATAAATACCTGACTGGAACGGATATGCGAACGCAACAGCTCGCCATCGACAAGAATCCCATGTCCGATATAGATCGGATAGGAGTCGGCACCCAAGTCGAGTTCGATGATCTCCATCAGCCCGGATCAATCTCTGATGTATCCCTCATCCATCAGTCTCCTCAATATTTCAGTGACTGTCCTGCGCCCGCCGCTGTCACCTGCGAAAACCTTCAAATCGGCAACTTCATCGTACAGCGGATCTCTGGCATTTTTCATTTCGGTTAGCGCACCACGGGGATTTTCGATCTGCAACAAAGGCCTGTTCTTATCCTTTCTGGTCCTCTCCAACTGCAACTCCACCGTAGTGTCGAGGAAGATCACGGTACCTCTGGACTGCAGACACTTTCGGTTCTCCTCCAGCAGAACCGAACCGCCCCCGGTAGAGAGCAGCACCCCCGGGAACCTGGTCAGCTCTTCGATGACAACTCTCTCCCGTGCTCGAAAACCCTCCTCGCCCTCGACATCGAAGATCCACGGGATATTCGCTCCCGTGCGCTCTTCAATCTCATGGTCTGTATCTTTGAAGGTGAGATCTAGTTCAGCTGCCAACAGACGACCGACGGTCGTCTTCCCTGCTCCCATCGGTCCGACAAGAAATATATTTCTGGATCTATCCTTGGCCGTCTGCATTGCTTAAATGTGGCTGGAATCGGTTTGGTCACCAGCTTGACTCAGTGTGCTGTGCCACAATTTCGTGGCCCGGTTCGCTGGCTATCGACTCGTCAGTGATTCCCGAATCAACCTCGGCGTGATAAAGATGAGCAGTTCCTGCTTGTCGTCAGATTCGGTCGTCCTTCTGAAGAACCTGCCTACGTAGGGAAGATCGCCAAAGAAGGGCGTCTTTGTGGTCGACTCCGTAACCTGGGTAGTGAAGATTCCACCCAGGACGATGGTCTCACCGTTATGCACCAACACCTGTGTTTGAATCGAGTTGGTATTAATGCTGGGCACTCCGTTGAATACCGCACCGACCGTATTCTGCGTTACATTCAGTTCCATGATGATGCGGTCGTCCGGCGTAATCTGCGGTTTGACATCCAGAGAGAGCGTGGCCGATTTGAACTGAGTCGAGGTCGCGCCACTGGAGGAAGCTTCCTGATAGGGGATTTCCACGCCGGATGAAATCACCGCCTGTTGTTTATCTGCGGTGATCACCTTGGGACGCGCAATCACCTCGGCATGGCCTTCCGATACCAACGCGGACAGCTCCAGTTCCAGCAGGTAGTTTTCCTTCAGCAGACCGACGGCGACGGAGGTGGCAGTCTCAGCACCGATTCCGAGGTCTACGATCAGGTGATCGGGACTGGTGAAAGTAATCCCCTCTTCATCCGCGTCTCTGATCTCGCCGAGCGTTGTCAGGCTGCCGCCGACGCTGGTAGCGATGGTATCGTCATTGTAGGTTCCGAAACCGAGACCACCCCAGCTCACTCCAAGGGATTCGCTGAAATTGGAACTGGCTGTCACTATGCGGGCTTCTATGAGCACCTGCCTGACAGGCACATCCAGCTTCTCCAGCACAGCCCGGAATTGATTGATCTTCTCTCTGGTCTCTGTGAGTATGATTGAATTAGTGCGCTCATCGACGATCACATTGCCGCGACTTGAAACAACACCATCGGATTCACCACCGGACTCAAACAGACCAAATATCGTAGCCGCATTGGCATAGCGCACCTCAATGAATTCGGTTCTAAGAGGCGCCAGCTCCGAAATCTGCTGTTGGCTCTCCATCTCCATCTTCTCGCGAGCGGCCAGTTCTGCCGCCGGTGCCACCATCAAAACGTTGCCGATCTCTCTTTTGGCAAGACCCATGGTTTTCATGATGATATCCAGGGCCTGATCTACCGGCACGTTTCTCAATCGCAGTGTGATGCGACCGGCGACCGTGTCGCTGGCAACCAGATTCATATCCGTAACATCCGCGATCAGCTGCAGAACGGCTCGAGCTTCGATATCCTGGAAATTGAAGGACAGCTTTTCTCCGGTGAATCGGAAAGCCATATCTCTTGCGCTCGCCAGCTCATCGGCAGACATTGGCTTGACTTCAAGGGTAAACACATTGTCCGCCTGGTATGCCAGATAGTCATAGTCACCGGTTGGTTCAATGGTGAGAATCGTGTTTCCCGCCTCAGGCAGGGCATCCACGATCAGCACCGGGGTCGCAAAATCGGTTACATCCAGACGGCGTTGCAGAGCCCGTGGCAGCTGAGTATTGGAAAATTCCACCATGATTTTGCCGCCTTCGCTGGAAATATCCACACCGATACCGGGATCAGACAGTGTTACGATAACCCTGCCCTCTCCCTGTTCTCCTCGGCGAAAATCGATATCGGTTACGGATGTCACACCGATTTGTTCCTCTGCGTCGACCATCTCTTCTTCGGCTTCAGACTCTGCGACAATGGCATCCGGGCTTTCCTCCACAAAGCCTGCGACATCTTCCTTCCCAACAAGAACATAAAGGGTATTGCCTTCAACGTAAGCGTTATAGGCCACCAGTTCCGTCATGGCCACGATAACGCGTGTTCGATCTCCTGCTTCAATGACCGTCACGCTCTGGGTATTACCGCTGCCTAATGGGTGATACTTGGAGTCGGGACCGGATTTACTCAGTTCCAGCAACTTGATGGTGGTTGAGCTGATATCCAACCCCAGCAATGCATTCGTTCCGCTCTTTAGAAAGCCAAACATCCAATTTTCCTATCAGCTACCAGTACTTACGGTCGATATATGCAATGTTACATTAAATAACACTCTTAACCCAACCGCAAACAAATTAATCGAAATTATGCTCGTCAGACCCTCAAATCTCAGGGATTTGTCGTCGTTTGTCACTAGGATTCCGACGAATGCGTTCGAAAATCGTTAATTTTGCCATAGTATGGCAAATCCGCCCCTATCCCAGCGCGCTTTCTTCCTTCAGACCTGTAGGATTTGCACTCATACCCGTCAGATTTGCACCCGCACCTGCCGGGTTCGCACTCATCCCCGTCGGGTTCACACTCATACCTGTCGGTTTCACTCTCATACCTGTCGGGTTCACATTCATACCTGCCAGTTTCGCACGTATAGCCGTACATTTTGCAGACATACCTCTCAGTTTTGCAGGCATACCTCTCAGTTTTACAGGCATACCTCCCGGTTCTACAGGCATACCACTCAGTTTTGCTCTCAATTTTATGGGCATACGTCTTGGTTTTGCACAAATCGGTACACAAACGATTTATAATGACAAATCTTTGCAGTACAGCCCATGGGCAGTTCTCCGCAGAGATCTATGAATCGCATTTTACGGCTACTACTCACCCCTACACTATGGCTTGTCGCCGGAATTCTGTGCGGATCAACCCTGGTTCTAGCCGCTGCCTACCTGTATCTGAACCCTCAGATCCCCGCAGCAGAGACGTATCGGCATGTGAAACTGAAGACGCCTCTGCGCGTATATTCCAGCGACGGTAAACTGATGCAGGAATTCGGCGAACGGTTGCGACCGATCGCCTATGAGGAGATCCCACCCTTGTTTGTCAGCGCGTTGCTGGACACCGAGGACAAGCGCTTTTTTAGTCATGAGGGGATCGACCTGATCACGCTGGTCAATGCCACCTACCAGCTGATCGCAAATACCGGCACCATCAAGACCGGCGCCAGTACCATCACCATGCAGTTGGCGCGCACGCTATCCCTCTCCCGCGAAGTGAAATTCATTCGCAAATTCAAAGAGATGCTGCTTGCGCTGAAGATCGAAAGCGAGTTGACCAAGCAGGAGATATTGGCCCTCTACCTTAACGTCATCCCCTTCGGCAAACATGCTTTCGGTGTCCAGGCAGCCTCGAACGTCTACTACGGCAAGGACATTGCTGAACTGAATCTGCCCCAACTGGCCATGCTGGCTGGTATTCCCAAGGCTCCCGAGAGCCGCAATCCAATCAACGGTCCTGTGCACGCACTGCAACGGCGTAATCTGGTCCTGAAGCGCATGCTGGATCAAGATTCCATCTCGGCAGAACAGTATGAACTGGCCGTACTGGCACCCATAACCGCCTCGGTACACGGTCGAACGATCGAATTGCCGGCTCGCTATGTGGGCGAAATGGTACGTCAGCAATTAATGAAGAAATATGGAGAAACGGTATACAGCGGCGGATACGAAGTATTCACCACTATTGACTCCCGCATGCAGGAAGCAGTGGAACTGGCCCTGCAGACGGCCCTCAATGCATACGACGAACGTCACGGCTATCGAAAACCGGAAAGGCGTCGCATACAGGGAACCGATCAGTTTGTCGCCGCACCTGAGTATGGTTATCCAGCAAACTGGATAAAGGCTCTGCGAAACACGCCGACCGTGGGCAACCAGCACCCCGCCATTGTGGTCGAGGTCGAGCAACAATCGATCGTGGTTCTCAATCGGGACACGGAGAAAGTCAGCATCGACTGGGATGGTCTGAAATGGGCCCGACCCTACTTAACCGTGGATTCCAGAGCGCCCAGACCACGTACCGCAGCTGATATCGTGCAGGTGGGAGATCTGGTACGCATCAGCCGGACCGAGGAGGACCGATGGAAGCTGGGACAGGTGCCCGACATTCAGGGAGCTCTGGTAGCACTCGATCCAAGCAACGGCGCGATCAAGGCCCTGGTGGGAGGCTACAGCTTCGAAGCCCAGCAGTTCAACCACGCCACTCAGGCACGCAGGCAACCTGGTTCAAACTTCAAACCTTTTTTCTACGCCGGAGCCCTGGAGAGCGGCCTGACCGCAGCCAGCATCTTCAATGACGCGCCGTTGGTGCTGCAGGGCGGTGAGCAGGAGGAGACCTACCGTCCCAGGAACTCGGGCGACACATTTGAGGGGAATCTAACCCTTCGCGAAGCGCTCTATCGATCTATCAATCTGGTTTCTCTGCGCGTGCTGCTTAACTATGGTGCGGAAAATGCCATTCAGTATGTAAAGCGATTCGGCTTCGATACCGGTAATTTTCCCAAAAACGTCCAGTTAGCTTTAGGCGGGGGTACCATAGCCCTTTCCCCACTCGACCTGGCCACCGGATATGCGACGTTTGCTAACGGTGGCTTTAAGGTGGACCCGTTCCTGGTAGATGGGATCAGGTCAATCAATGGTGATGTCATATATACAGAGGAGCCCGCTACCGTCTGTAACGACCCATGCGATCCGCAACGGGAGAAAGCAGCCAAGAGAGTGATTGAGGAGCGTGTCGCCCATATCATGAACACCATGTTGAGCGATGTGATCACGAATAAGCGGGGAACCGGCAGAAAGGTATTGCGCGTCCTGCCGAGGGCAGATCTGCACGGCAAGACGGGCACGACTAACGACGCCGACATCTGGTTTTCCGGCTTCAACCGCAAGTTAGTGGCGACGGCCTGGGCAGGATTTGACAACAACGGTCCGGTTGGCAATCGTGAGTATGGTAATACCGCGCCGCTCGATATGTGGACGCGATTCATGCGCTCAGCCCTGCCTGAAGAGGAGGACCAGACGGCAGCACAACCCCCCGGACTGGTCAGTGTGAGAATCAATCCCCGCACCGGGCTGCGGGCCAAGGCGACTGATCCAAACGCCGTTTTTGAAATATTCCGGGAAGAATACGTACCACCCGATGCTCCCGACCTGGTGCATGCACAGGATAAGGAGGAGCAGGCTACCCAGGAGATTTTCTGACAAACGGTCCGCGACGGACAATCACCGCCCCGGCACTGACCATCAGTCCACCAGTTTTAACCACTGCCCCAGCTTCGGCTGTCCATCGGGATAGTGGCCATTCAGCAAACGCAATTGCTGTTCCGGATAGTATTTCAGAGCGCTGCCCGCGCCGAGGTCGGCATAACGGGTGTCGTCACCAGCCAGAAGCAAGCTAATCACTAGTGGCTCCGCCAATGCGGCCTCCTCCGTCCTGAGGCGATGGGTGTTTTCGATCGTATCCAGAAACAGCGGGTCGTATTTTCTGATGTTGATCGCTTCACCCAGAAATATATAGGCATTGAGCTGATGGTAGACGACAGCTATTCGTACTCGAGTACGTTTCGCTGTTTGCACAAGGGCAGTGTGACCGTCCAGACCAGAAGCCGATATGCGCATGCTGTCCAGCATGGTTCCGAGCTTGAGCCCGGCCAAATACTGCTGCGGCGTTGTCTGCCCGTGGGTAGCCCGCACCTGAACTGCAAGATAGGCTTTACCTGCCTCGCCCCGGGGAATGCCGACAATCTGCTCAGAACCATTTTCAATCAGCCACCCTTCGGGAAACTCAAAGGCTATATTCAGATCTTTGTGGTAAAGGCGATTGCCTCTTCGAATGCCATTGGCGCTGCTGTCACCAAACGTCACTCCTTCGAGATGACGGAGGAATGCTCGGCGATCTTCCTGTTTCACGGCGTTCGCTACGAGCGCTTGCGCCTTGCTAACGATCTGATTAAGACGCGTATCATTGGTAGGATGAGAAGCAAACAGGCCATGATAATTGGTCGCTGTGCCACCGACATCCTGTTGCCTCAGTCTGGAAAAGTCCTCTCGGTTCTTCAGTACCCCGATTACTTCAACCATTGCCTGGGGATCGTAACCGGTCAGGGCAAGATACTGAGCTCCCAGTTCATCTGCCTGCAGTTCCATATCTCTTCCGTAGCCGGTGATCACAGCCTTGCCGATCAAGCCCCCCAATTCCACAACCTGCTCATTGCCCTCGGCAAGCTCCGCTGCCTTGGTGACCAGGTCCAGCAGGGATCCGTAACTCTCCTGCTGCACACCATGTCGGGCAGTCACGTGACCCACCTCGTGGGCCAGTACGCCCGCCAGTTGGGCCTCGCTCTGCAAATACACCAGTAAGCCCCTGTTGATATAGACGTATCCGCCCGGCAGTGCAAAGGCGTTGATATCGGGGCTATCCAGAACCGTGAAGGTGAATTGCAGATGGCTGCGATGGCTGTTGGCGGCAACCTGTTGACCCACGCTCTGCACATATTGCTGCAGTTCCTCGTTTGCCAGCGGCGCTATCCGATTGATGATCTGCTGGTGGTACTTCCTGCCGAGGGAGATCTCGCTCTCTTCCGAGCGAAGTGCAAAATCAGTCTTGCCGGTAACTGGATTAACTGTACAACTGCAAAGGGTGCCAAGGGCCAGTAGTGCCCAACAAACTTGATCCGCCGCCTTACGAGAAATGTCCAAGCATCGACCTCCCCACAAAAAAAGGTGCCCAGTCGGGCACCCTTGATCTGCTTGCAGCCGTTACGGCGCAGCGGTTACTCCTTCGCGCGCCCGCGGCCAAATCGCTTGTTAAAACGCTCAATGCGGCCGGCAGTATCGATCATCTTCTGCTTGCCGGTATAGAAAGGATGGCATTGTGAACAGATCTCCAGGTGGATATCTTCACACAGCGTAGATTTTGTCTTGACCACGTTGCCGCAGCTACAAGTGGCTGTAATCTCTTCATACTTGGGATGGATGCCCGCTTTCATCTGCTAAACCTATCTGGCTGGAGTCTACTGATAGTCTGCTCGTAGAGAGTGACCGCGAATCATACCAAAGTGGAGTAGATTCGCAACAGATTATCCTTGATATCAGCTATTTTCTACAGCTTGCCGTTGCCTTCGTTCGTTTCCTTGGCATCACAATTCAGTCACGGGATAATGGCCTCACTGCAGGTGTTACCACAATGTCAGATCACCAGGTCATCTTACGACTCGCCATACCTTCGCCCCTGAGGAGCGAATTTGACTATCTACCCCCGGAAGGAGTCGTGCCAGGCACGCTGACCCCCGGAGTGCGGCTTCTGGTACCGTTTGGCAAGCAGCAGGTAACCGCCATACTGCTGCAACTGGTCAGCTCGACCGAAATAGAGCCATCGAAACTGCGCCAGGCAATTCGGCTCATCGATGACTCGCCGGTATTGCCGCAGCCAATGATGAAACTGTGCCGCTGGGCATCAGGATACTACCACCATCCCATCGGAGAGGTACTGAACAACGCATTACCCGTATTGTTGCGCAAAGGCGAGAGTGCCAGTCACCGGCCCATCAAAATGCTCGTCCTGACCGACGAGGGAAGCGCGAGCGACACCAGTCAGTTCAAGAATGCACCGCGCCAAAGAGCGATCGTCGAGTTCCTTCGCAGCAGGCAATCACCCCCGGCAGCTAGCGAAATCCGGCAACTGCAGATGGGGGGAAGCCCATTGCGAAGCCTTCTGCAAAAAAACCAGGTGGCATGGATCAGTGCCAGCAAGAAGTCTGCCTCCCGGCATGCGCACGCTGACCCTTTAAACGAACGGCCCCTTGAGCTCAATCAGCAACAGCAACAGGTATTCAATCAGCTATCGCAAGCCAGCCAGCATACACACCTACTCCAGGGGGTAACCGGCAGCGGCAAAACCGAGGTCTATCTGCAGATCATTGAACGGTTGATGCGGCGTGGAAAACAGGCTCTGGTACTGGTGCCGGAAATCGGTCTCACCCCGCAAACGGTGGATCGATTCAAACTGCGCTTCAAGGTCCCAATAGAAGTACTGCACTCCGGACTGAACGACCGCGAACGCCTGGATGCCTGGATCTCGGCAGCAGAAGGCAGTGCGGCCATCGTGATCGGCACGCGCTCCGCCATATTGACGCCCCTTAAGAATCCTGGCGTCATCGTTGTCGACGAAGAGCATGACAGTTCGTTCAAACAACAGGATGGATTTCGCTACTCAGCCAGAGATCTTGCCGTCATGCGTGGTTTTGAAGAGAAGATACCGGTCATCCTGGGTTCGGCGACTCCGTCCCTGGAAAGTCTTCACAATGCACAAACCGGACGTTATAAGTGGCTGCACCTGACCATGCGGGCGGGTGGCGCTGTCATGCCCAACTTCCACATATTGGATATCAAGAGCCGTCCTCTTGATGAGGGATTTTCAGGTCCGCTCGTAAAACTGATGGCCGAACACCTGGACCGGGGCAACCAAGTGCTGGTCTTTATCAATCGACGCGGCTTCGCCCCTACGCTGCTCTGTCACCAATGCGGCTGGATGGCCAGGTGTCGCAGGTGCGACGCGCGCCTGACCATTCACATTCACAGCAACTCACTGCTCTGTCACCATTGCAGTGCGCAATCGCCTATCCATTCCAATTGCCCCGATTGCGACTCACCACAACTCACCCGCCTTGGACTTGGCACCGAACGAATCGAAACGGCCCTGCATAAGTTCTTCCCCGAGCAACGAGTCATTCGCATCGACAGGGATACCACCAGGGGCAAGAAGTCCATGCGGTCCATGCTGACAGAGATTCAGCGTGGCCATGCCTGCATTCTGGTAGGCACGCAGATGCTGGCCAAAGGTCATCACTTTCCCAAACTGACCCTGGTGGCCATTCTCGACGCGGACGCGGGCTTGTTCAGTTCCGATTTTCGCGCCGTCGAAAAAATGGGTCAGCTTCTGCTGCAGGTAACCGGCAGGACCGGCCGATCTGAACGAGCGGGACAGGCTGTTATTCAAACCCACTTTGGCGACCACCCTCTACTGGCATGCCTAATTCGAGATGGCTATCTGGCTTTCGCCAAGAGCATTCTCAAGGAACGCAGAGCGACCGTGTTACCGCCCTACTCCCATATCGTGCTGGTGCGAGCCGAAGCCACCAAACAGCATTTACCCTTGGAATTCCTGCGCGAGGTCAGAAAGACAGCAGAATCTGTCCTGGCACGACAGAAGCCACAGCACCTCGATCTTCTCGGTCCCATTCCGTCCGCGATGGAGAAGAAGGCGGGCAGATTCAGAGCTCAACTGCTGTTCCAGGCCACGAGCAGGAACAAACTACAGGCGTTGCTGGGAGAGTGCGTACCTCTACTGGATAAGCTCAGCCTGGCCCGTAAAGTTAGATGGTCCATCGATGTTGACCCATCGGATACGATCTAGGAGACTGTCCAAGAATCGCTATTCTCGGACAATCTCCTCAATAACATTTAGACTTGACGATCGCTGACACGTTGCCGCATGGATTACGCTAAAAGAGTTGCTCAAAGTCGACAACCTATGAAGTCCCAAATACCAACATGGGTGTGGTTTCTCACAGGCTTGGTGTCCGGATTATTCCTGGCTTTTCTGATCTACCTGTCTGAATTCGCACCGCAAACCGTACCGGAGCAACTTGCCGGCGACGAACCGACCCCCAACACGACGCTCGAGGTCACTAAGAAGAAACCACCTTTCCAGTTTTATGAGATCTTCCCGAAGAACGAAGTGCCAATTGTGAAAGACCCCGATGAGGTCAAGAGCTCACATGCCACTCCTTATGTCCTGCAAACCGGATCGTTCAGCAGTGTCGAGGATGCCGATCGCATGCGTGCGACATTGATTCTGCTGGGACTGGAAGTCTATACCAAAGAGGTCATGGTGCGAGGAGAGCTTCGCTACAGGGTGCTGGTCGGACCCCTGCTGACGGATCGCGAGCTGAATCAGGTTCAGGGCAAACTGGCAGAAGCGGAAATCGAGTCCATCGTCCTCAGGCTGACGGGCGACGGCCCTTGAATTAGCTGTTTTTCATCCCAATCTTGCCCTTTGCATTCCTTCAATCGGGAAGCTGGCGTAATATCCAGAATCGCTGTGAGGATCGACCATTGGATCAATTCGAGGCAACCACCATCTTATCTGTCCGCCGCAACAACCGCGTGGTGATCGGCGGGGATGGCCAGGTGTCCATGGGCAACACGGTCATCAAAGGAAACGCCCGCAAAGTCAGAAGACTCCAGTACAAGGATCGCGTCATTGCCGGATTTGCAGGAGGCACAGCCGATGCGTTCGCCCTGTTCGAACGATTTGAAGGCAAATTGGAAAAACACCAGGGCCAACTGCTCCGGGCCGCGGCGGAACTGGCAAAGGACTGGCGTACCGACCGGGCCTTGCGGCGCCTCGAAGCACTGCTGCTGGTTGCAGACCGGGAATACTCTCTCATCGTCACGGGCAATGGGGATGTCATCGAACCGGAAGACGGTCTCATGTCGATCGGTTCCGGGGGTCCCTTCGCTCAGTCGGCAGCCCGGGCACTGCTGGATAATACCGATCTGAGTGCGCGGGATATCGTCGAAAAAGGGCTGTCCATTGCAGCAGACATATGCATCTACACCAATCACAACCGGACCATTGAGGAACTGGACTACAGTGATTAAAGGGACCCCCCAGGACAGCCCATGTCGAAAATGACGCCCAGAGAAATCGTTCACGAGTTGGATAAACACATCATCGGTCAGTCCGATGCCAAGCGAGCGGTCGCCATCGCCCTGCGTAACCGTTGGCGGCGCATGCAGCTCGACGAAAACATGAGGGCAGAAATCGCACCCAAGAATATCCTCATGATCGGCCCAACCGGCGTCGGCAAAACAGAGATTGCCCGACGTCTGGCCAAGCTCGCCCGGGCGCCGTTCATAAAAGTCGAAGCTACCAAGTTCACCGAGGTGGGTTATGTTGGTCGCGACGTCGAGTCCATCGTCAGAGATCTGATCGATGTTGCCGTCAAGCTACTGCGGGAAGATCAGGTCAAGAGAGTTCAACCCAGAGCAGAGGATGCCGCCGAGGAGAGAATTCTGGACACCTTGCTGCCTCAGGCCAGATCCGTGCTGGAGGAGGACCAGGATCAGGAATCGACGACCAGGCAGATTTTCCGAAAGAGATTCCGAGAGGGCAAACTGGACGATAAGGACATCGAAATAGACCTTGCCGCCACGTCCGTGGGTGTTGAGATTATGGCGCCACCGGGAATGGAGGAGATGACCAGCCAGTTACAGAACATGTTCTCCAACCTTTCCAACGGTAAGACCAAGACCCGCAAACTAAAGGTCAAGGATGCATTCAAGCATCTCAAGGAGGAAGAGGCGACCAAGCTGATTAACGAGGATGATATCAAGCTGCAAGCGGTTGAAGCGGTGGAGCAAACCGGTATCGTATTTCTCGATGAGTTGGACAAGGTTGCCAAGCGGGCGGAGCATGGCGGAGCGGATGTATCCAGAGAGGGGGTGCAGAGAGATCTGCTGCCTCTCATAGAGGGGTGCACCATCTCCACCAAGTACGGCATGATCCGCACCGATCACATCCTGTTCATCGCCTCCGGTGCATTCCACATCAGTAAGCCCTCCGACCTCATTCCCGAACTACAGGGACGTCTGCCGATTCGAGTCGAGCTGAATGCATTAACCGTGGAAGATTTCAATCGCATCCTCACCGAACCGGATGCTTCCCTCACTGAGCAGTATCAGGCATTGCTGGGGACCGAGGGACTGGAGTTGCACTTTACCGAAGATGGCCTGACCCGAATCGCCGAGGTGGCATGGCAGGTCAATGAGAATACAGAAAACATCGGGGCCCGAAGATTACATACCGTGCTGGAGAGGCTGCTGGAGGACGTGTCGTTTGAAGCCGGCGATTTGGGGTCCGATCAGAGGCAATGCGTGGAGATCAATGGCGCGTATGTGGACGAACATCTTGCCGCACTGGTTAAGGACGACGATCTTAGTCGGTATATTCTGTAGGTCTGGCTCCTTCTAATTACCGTATTCAGGTGATGGCCAGGAGGGTGGTGTCAGTGCCCGGACACGCTCCGCATGCGGCCCAGTAAATACATCCATGTGCGCTCTGCTGGGCCGCATGCGGATCGGCATCCCTGCCTCCTGGCTAACTGCTGCCCAATATTAGAAGAGCGAACCTCAACGGGAAATTAAACTAGTTCAGATTCAACACCTGACTCTGTAGAATGATCCCCCCTTTTCGAGCGGAACAAGAGATGGCGCAGGAAGAGAAGACCACGCACTTCGGGTTTAAGACGGTGGATGTGGCGCAGAAGATGGAGTATGTCCGAAGGGTGTTCAACGCGGTGGTGGATGAGTATGACCTGATGAATGATCTGATGTCTCTGGGCGTGCACAGGGCCATGAAGAATTTCACCGTGGAGATGAGTGGGGCGAGAAAGGGACACAGGATTCTGGATCTTGCCGGGGGGACGGGGGATCTTGCCAGGCGGCTTTCTCCTTTGGTTGGGGTGGATGGCCAGGTTGTGTTGTGCGACATCAACGAGTCGATGCTGCTGCTGGGCCGTGACAAGTTGCTGAATCGCGGTCTGGCGGGAAATCTGTCTTACATTCAGGCTGATGCAGAGCAATTGCCATTTCCCGATAGCTACTTTGACTGCATTACCATCGGCTTTGGGCTGCGTAATTTCAGTCGCATTGAAAAGGCTCTACAGGCGATGCTGGCGGTGCTCAGACCTGGCGGTCGGTTGCTGGTTCTGGAGTTTTCCACGCCGCGACACGAAGTCACGAAAAAAGCCTACGATCTGTATTCGACTCTGTGGCCGAAAGTCGGTCATTGGGTTACCAATGATGCTGACAGTTACAAATACCTGGTGGAATCGATTCGGATGCATCCTGACCAGGAGACCTTGAAGGAGATGCTTGTGGCGGCCGGTTATACCGGCTGCATGTACCACAATTTAATGGATGGTATTGTTGCCATACACAAGGGGATTAAGCCGTGGTAGTTAGTGCTCAACCGTATACAAAGTCCGTGCTTCGGGTGCCCATCCGAATGCGGCCCACTCAGATTATTGTTTTTACAGCAAACATTTTTGCCCTGTGGCATTGATTTCGCCAAAAACACCTATTTCTGGATGGACACTAGTTAGCGCGCATGGCAGGCGTTTGAGTGGTCTGATGGTGTGGCCTATCCGTAGCGAGGAGTTGCAGGGTGTTCATCCTTCGTCTCTGTAGGATTCTGCTGGTCGCGGCGAAACATCGTCTGGATCTGCTGCTGCCTTCACACTATTCCTTGCCATTTTGGGCGCGCGGAACTCTGGCGTTATTTCGTTTGCTGCCGAAACCGGGGGTATCGGGGGGGATTTGCCTGCGATTGGCGTTAGAGGAATTGGGGCCCGTGTTCATCAAGTTTGGGCAGGTTCTGTCTACGCGAAGAGATCTTTTTCCGGACGAGATCGCCGATGAACTGCAGAAGCTGCAGGATCAGGTACCACCGTTTCCCACCGATCAGGCAAGGGAGATAATTGAAACAGCTCTTGAGGGCGACATATCTGCCCTGTTTGCAGAATTCGACGATCAGCCACTGGCATCCGCATCTGTCGCTCAAGTGTATGCGGCTTCTTTGGCAGATGGCAGTGAAGTGATCGTTAAAGTGATTCGGCCCGATGTCGAAAAAACCATCCGCAAAGATCTGCGAGTGATGTTTCTTGTCGCCAGGCTAGCGGAAAGATTGTGGGAGGATGGCAGGAGATTGCATCCTGCAGATATCGTCAAGGACTATGAACACACGATTCTGGATGAACTGGATCTGCAACTGGAGGCAGCCAACACCAGCCAACTCAGAAAGAACTGGGAAGATTCGGACGAGCTTTATATTCCGATGATTCACTGGAATCTGACCCGCCGCAACGTCATCGTGATGGAACGCATTCACGGGATTGGCGTGGCAGATGTGAATGTCCTGCGAGAGCACAAGGTTGACCTCGAGAAGCTGGCCAACCTGGGGGTGAAGATTTTCTTTACTCAGGTTTTTGAGCACAATTTTTTCCATGCGGACATGCATCCCGGTAATGTTCTTATAGCACGAGATCGTCCGGATGACCCGCAGTACATAGCCCTGGATTGCGCCATAATAGGCTCGTTGTCAGAAGAAGATAAAGCCTATCTTGCCAAGAATCTGCTGGCTTTCTTCAATCGGGACTATCAGCAGGTGGCCAGGCTGCACATCGAAAGCGGTTGGGTCCCCCAAGACACGGATTTGCATCAGTTCGAAACAGTAATACGCAGCGTGTGTGAACCCGTATTTCAGAAGCCGATCAAAGAGATCTCGTTCGCGCGGGTTCTGGTGAATCTGTTTCAAACTGCAAGAAAATTCAACATGGAGATACAGCCTCAATTGGTGCTGCTTCAGAAGACCCTTATCAACATCGAAGGATTGGGGCGGCAACTCCATCCTGATCTGGATCTTTGGACGACCGCTAAGCCTTTCATGGAAAAATGGGTCAGTGAACGGTTTGGTCCGGCCGCCATGCTCAAACAGTTAGGGGAAAAGGCGCCGCAGTGGTTGGAACAGCTTCCGCAAATTCCTCAGTTGGCTTACGACGCCATGCAGGAACTGAAGCAATTGGGATCCTACAACCAAAGGCAGATGGAAATCGTTGCAGAGCTGCGCAATGCGATAGAATTGGAGCGCAAGCGAAGCCGCTTCACCAGACTGGGTGGACTTGTTCTGATAGCGTCGCTGTTGCTGGCCTGGTTTCCCGATATGGCAGGAGAGTCCAATCAACCGATTCCTCTAGGCAGCTGGATTCTGGGGAGTGTCGGGATCTACTGGCTGTTCATAAAACCCTAGAAGGCTGAATTTCTGAGGGCGTGAGAAATAGGGCTTGTTCATGACGGTGATGTGGTAAAATGAACAGCAATTCACTAAGTTGATAACGACAGCCAGAAACAGATTTCAGTCAGGTTGGACGGGTATCAAAGGAGATTACCGATGTTCGGCGGATTTGGCATTACAGAACTGATCGTCATTCTGGTTATCGTTCTGCTGTTATTTGGCACCAAGAAACTGAAGAATCTCGGCAGCGATCTTGGCTCGGCTATTAAGGGTTTTCGCAAGGCGATGGGAGGCAGCGAGGAATCCAACAACATCGAGGATCAGCGACAGGAGTCCTTGTCGGTAAATCCTCTCAATGCCAACGAACACGCAAATTCCGAGCCTGGCCAGAAAAGCTAATTAAAGCATCCTAGTTCCAAACTCAACATGTTCGACATCGGATTCCCGGAATTACTGCTGGTCAGTGTTATTGCCCTGATCGTAATCGGTCCTGAAAAGCTTCCCGAGACTATCAGAACACTATCCCTGTGGTTGGGTCGTTTGAAGCGCAGTCTGGCAACAATCAAGAGTGAAATCGAAGCGGAAATCGGCGCCGATGATATCAGGCGCCAATTGCGTGAAGAATCGGTACTTGACGAGTTGAAGGATACCAAGAAGCAACTTGACGATGTCATTAACACCACGAGACAGGATCTGAATTCGATCACTCGATCAGCTACGTCTATTACCGAACCCAGTGACGCAGGGACCACCGCAAGCAAGACAGAGCTACCTGATGGTGTGGCGGGGCTACCAGACACTGGACCACAAGTACCTGACAGCTTGACTGAGGTGCCTGACAGTCAACCTGCGTTACCAGGCGGAAAAACAGCAGTACCTGACAGCATGACAGAGCTGCCCGACACCAGAACAGAGTCAAATAACAACAATCCTGATCCAGACAGCCAAAACAGGATGAGAGATGACAGCAGAGGTGCCTAATACAAACGGGGAGGAGGATGCTCAGGAGGAGATCGAAAAAGGCCAACCTCTGATATCCCACCTGTTGGAGCTGCGCAACCGCATTCTGAACAGTATTCTGGCAGTTGTAATCGTCTTTGTTCCGCTGTTCTATTTTGCCAACGACATCTACGAATTTGTCTCGGAACCGTTGCGAGCATACATGCCGGAAGGCACTACCATGATCGCGACCGAGGTGGCCTCGCCATTCCTGACGCCATTCAAACTAGCATTGGTACTTGCAGTATTCGTCGCCATACCGTATATCCTGCACCAGATTTGGAGTTTCGTTGCACCCGGTCTTTACAGCAAGGAAAAGAAGTTTGCCCTGCCGCTTCTGGTGTCCAGCATCATCCTGTTCTATACCGGCATCAGCTTTGCTTTTTTTGTGGTGTTCCCGCTGATATTTGCATTCTTTGCTGGCGTAGCACCTGATGGCGTCACCATCATGACCGACATAAACCGCTACCTCGACTTTGTACTGAAGCTGTTTTTTGCGTTTGGCATCGCATTCGAAATTCCGATCGCCACGTTGTTACTGGTCTGGTCCGGCGCCACCGATGTTGAAAGCCTGACCAAGAAGCGCTCCTACATCGTCGTTTGCTGTTTCGTATTCGGCATGCTGCTGACGCCACCGGATGTCATTTCACAGATCCTGCTGGCAATGCCCATGTGGTTACTGTTTGAAGCCGGCATTCTCTTCTGCCGTTTGCTGCCTAGCCAAGACCAGTGACTATGCAGTGAGCGCAAGTTTCCGGAAGCGGTTCATGTGAACGATGACGAGCAGGTCAGGATTCCAGGAGGAAGGTTACCGGCCCGTCGTTTATCAAGTGGACCTGCATGTCGGCACCAAACCGCCCCGAGGCAACGGACGGGTGTATCTCGTCGGCTCTGGATACAAAGTAGTCGTACAGTGCCTCGGCTTGATCAGGGGGAGCCGCCGCTGTAAAAGAGGGTCTTAGTCCTTTGCGGGTATTGGCAGCCAGGGTGAACTGCGAGATTATCAGAAGATCACCGTCGATCTGCTGCAGGCTGAGATTCATCTGCCCTCGTGCATCGGGGAAGATTCTGTAGGCCAATAGTTTCTGCAGCAGTCTGTCAGCCTGAGTTTGGCCATCCTCCTTCTGGACGGCCAGAAACGCCAGAATCCCTCGTTCGATGGCGCCGACACTGTCACCATTTACCAGGACTTTGGCTGACTTCACCCGCTGTAGTAATGAGCGCACCGGAATTCCCTCAGCAGGATTACTGGAAGTCGGCTTCGAACCTTTGCGCCATATCTCGGGTGGCTCGAATCAACGCATCGATAAGGGTCGGCTCCGTGGCCGCATGACCGGCTTCTCTAACGATATAGAGTTGAGAACTCAGCCACGCTTTGTGCAACGTATAGGCGTTTTCCAACGGACTGACCATATCGAAGCGGCCATGGACGATTATTCCCGGTATGTCTCTGATTCTGTCGGTGGCATCGATCAGTTGGTCGTCGGCAAGAAAGCAGTTGTTTACAAAATAGTGCGTAGCCAGCCTGGCTCTGGCCATGGCTCGATGGGGGTTGGCGTAGTGTTTGAGGAGATCCTGATTCGGGTGCAAACTGGCACATTGCGCTTCCCACAGCGACCAGGCTTTGGATGCCGCCATCTTTGCCAGTTCGTCCACACCGTTGACGCGTTTGTGATAGGCCTCTACCAGGTCCTCGTGTTCCGATGCGGGAATGGGATGTCGATAGTCCACCCAGTGGTCCGGAAAAATATTGCTGGCTCCGTCCTGATAGATCCAGTGAACATCTTTCTTGCGAGCCAGGAAAACACTGCGCAACACCATCGCCAACACCTGGTTCGGATTGGTTTCGGCATAGGCAAGACTTAAGGTCGACCCCCACGCACCCCCAAACAGCAGCCACCTGTCTATTTCCAGAAAGCTGCGAATCTTCTCCATGTCGCCGATGAGATGCTGCAGCGTATTGTCGGTCGTCTCACCGTGGGGAGTGGATCGACCGCAACCTCTTTGATCGAACAGGACGATTCTGTATTTTTCCGGATCGAAAAACCGGCGGCTGTCAAATGCACAGCCGCTGCCTGGACCGTCGTGTACAAAGAGAACCGGAATGCCGTCGACGTCGCCACTTTCATCCAGGTAGAGCTCGTGCAGCTCGTCAACCTTCAGTCGGTGTCGCTTGTAGGGCTTAATCTCGGGATACAGTGGGAACATGCATTACATCCTTAGCCTGGACTGCAGTCAGGCCAATTACTATAAATCCATTTATACACAAAGCAATGCATTACCTCGCTCGGGCCGCTCTTTTCCGCTCATGTCCGGCGAGTAATTTCTTTCTGATGCGTATGTTCGATGGCGTGACCTCAACCAACTCGTCGTCCTCTATGAACTCGAGCGCCTGTTCCAGACTGAATCGAATAGGACTGGATAGGATGACATTCTCGTCACTGCCCGCTGCTCGTATGTTGGTCAATTGCTTGCCCTTGACGGGATTTACCACAAGGTCGCTGCCACGCGAGTGCAGTCCAATCACCATGCCTTCATAGACCTCCTCATTTGGCCCAATCAGCATCCTGCCCCTCGCCTGTAGATTGAAGAGAGAGAATGCCAGACTCTTGCCATTGGCCATGGAAACCAACACGCCATTGCTCCTCTTGGAGAGATCTTCTTCGAATGCCTTGCCATAGTGCGAAAAGACGCTGGTCATCAATCCCCGGCCGGACGTCATGGTTAAGAACTCCGAGCGAAAGCCGAACAATGCTCTAGTGGGAATGACGAATTCGAGACGCACCCGCGCCTTTCCATCCGGCACCATATTGGTCATAGTTGCTTTCCTATTCCCCAACTCTTCCATTATGGCGCCCTGGTGTTCCATTTCGATGTCGAGCAACAGCGCTTCATAAGGTTCCTGTTTGACGCCATCCACCACTTTGACGATCACTTCCGGTCTGGACACGCCCAGTTCATATCCCTCCCGCCGCATGGTCTCGATGAGTATCGAAAGGTGCAGCTCACCCCGGCCGGATACGCGAAACTTGTCCGCGCTGTCAGTCGCTTCGACGCGCAAGGCTACGTTGTGAATCAGTTCCGTATCGAGCCGCTCTTTCAGGTTTCTGCTGGTCACGAACCGTCCGGATCTTCCGGCAAATGGCGATGTATTCACCTGGAAGGTCATGCTGATGGTGGGTTGATCCACCTGCAGTGCAGGCAGCGCAGCCACCAGGGCGGGGTCGCACAGGGTGTCCGATATTTTCAATTCATCTATGCCGCTGATACAGACGATGTCCCCTGCGTCGGCCTGCTCAACCGGAATTCGTTCCAGCCCGTGATAGCCCATCACCTGCAGGATCTTGCCCTGTCTCTGCTTGCCATCCTTATCTATGTTGATCACTTGATCCCCGGGGCGAACGGTGCCCCGCGCTATTCGCCCCAAGCCGATCACGCCAACATAACTATTGTAGTCAAGGGTACTGATCTGCATCTGGAAAGGACCTTCCTCCTTGACCTTGGGCTGCGGGACCCGATCGATAATCAACTGCAAGAGCGGTGACAGATCTGTCTTTATGTCTTCCAATTCCGAGCCCGCAATCCCCTCGGTAGCTGACGCATAAACTACCGGGAAATCAAGTTGCTCATCGGTTGCACCGAGGCTGTCAAATAACTCAAACACTTCATCGACCACCCAATGCGGTCGGGCCCCCTTCCTGTCTATCTTGTTGACTACAACAATTGGGTTAAGTCCTTTCTGAAAAGACTTCAGGGTGACAAATCTCGTCTGGGGCATGGGTCCTTCAACTGCATCGACCAGCAACAGCACCGAGTCCACCATGGAGAGTATTCGCTCCACTTCGCCGCCAAAGTCCGCATGTCCCGGCGTATCGACAATGTTGATGCGATGCTCCTGCCAGGTGATGGAGGTGTTCTTGGCAAGGATGGTAATACCCCTTTCCTTTTCCAGGTCATTGCTGTCCAGTAATCTTTCGCCATGCAAGTCAGACCGCGCCAGAGCACCTGTCTGCCGCAGCAATTTGTCTATCAGTGTGGTCTTGCCATGATCCACATGTGCAATGATGGCAATGTTGCGAATCTTCTCAATCGACTTCAAATGCTATTCCCTCAATAGATGTCTGCCAAAGATCCGCTGCTTGGCAGCACGGAGCTCGTCCGTTGTACAAAAGGAGCGGGATTATACCTGAGAGCAACCCTACATTGATGTATAATTTCCGCCCTTTCCCACCAATTTAATGCACCTATGACTCAACAACGGGCTCAACAGCGGAAGGCTGTCGCTTTGATCTCCGGTGGCCTGGATTCAATGCTGGCTGCCAAAGTTATTATGGAACAGCAGATCCATGTTGAAGGGATTAATTTCTATACAGGATTCTGTGTCGAAGGACACACCCACGCCATCCGCAAAAAGGACAAGAAAAAGAACAAGCGCAATAATGCCCTGTGGGTGGCCGAACAGTTGGGCATCAAACTGAACATCATCGATGTCATCGACGACTATAAGGACGTCGTCCTGAATCCAACTTATGGTTACGGGCACAATCTCAATCCGTGTCTTGACTGCAAGATATTCATGGTCAACCACGCTTTGGCCTGGATGGAGGAACATGACTTCGATTTCATCATCACCGGTGAAGTCGTTGGGCAAAGGCCCATGTCGCAGCGCAAGGACACCATGCCGATCATTGCCAGGAAGTCCCACGCTGACGATCGTCTGCTGCGACCCCTCTGTGCTAAAAACCTGCCGCCTACGTTGCCGGAAAATGAAGGTTGGGTGAATCGTGATCTGCTGCTGGACTTCCAGGGGAGGAATCGCAAACCACAGATTGCCCTGGCAGAGCATTTTGGATTCTCAGAATATGCTCAACCTGCCGGCGGCTGCTGTTTCCTTACGGACGAATCCTATGCCAGCAAACTGTCCGACCTCTGGGAAACCAGAGGCGAAAGGAGCTATGAGCTGGACGACATCATGCTCCTCAAAGTGGGCCGCCATCTGCGACCCCTACCGCATTTCAAATTGATCGTCGCTCGAGAGGAGGGAGAGAACCACTATCTCGAAGGCTATCGCCATCAGTATGTTCACCTGCAACCAATCAGTCACAAAGGGCCCCTGGCACTGCTGGACGGCCAGGCGGATGCCGGGGATCTGGAGCTGGCAGCCAGTATCGTAGCGCGCTTTAGTCAGGGAAAAAGGGCAGAGCAGGTGGTTGTTGAGGTGGTCGATCCCCGTGCCGGTATCACCTCGCTCAAGGTTGCCCCATTGGCAGCCAGCGACATCCCAGACAGCTGGTATGTCTAGACCGGTCAGTCGGGTAAAGGCGGATCACTGAGATGAGTCACGGCCATTATGAATTGAACGCCCGAAATCTTCTCTGCCCGCTGCCGGTTATCAGAACTCAGGATCGGATCGGGGAGTTGCAGCCTGGCGATCAGCTCATCGTTACCTGCACCGATCCGGGCGCTCTAAATGACATCCCCGCCTGGTGCAGAATTAACGGTCATCGGGTCGTCGATGTCTCGAGCCATGCAAGGGAACTCTCGATCACTATCATGGTGTGCGATTGACAAAAGCACTAAAATAGTGCTCTATCTGAGACGCGCCCGAAAACGGGGCGTTGCGCCCCCTTAAAGAGCCACAAAACGGCGCCTTTTGGGGGGAAATCCAATGGCATATATCTTGCTATCTACACCTCATAGACAGTACCGTATCAATCAATGAGGGTGGATAGTGCGGCTAAACAGAGCGCCGTCCACTATGAGCGAATAGAAGCGATCGATCCCTGCACCATCTCTTTTTATCTACAGACCCAAGTACAGACAGACACCATTTGAATTAATCTTGCTGGAGGCCCCGGATGTCAGAGAACACTCTGAAAATGATACAAGAACACAATGTTAAATGGGTAGACCTGCGCTTCACCGATAGTCGGGGAAAGGAGCAGCATGTCACCAATAGCGCCACCATAATTGATGAAGAATTTTTCGAAAATGGCACCATGTTCGATGGCTCCTCCATCGCCGGATGGAAGCCGATCCACGAATCAGACATGATTCTGATGCCGGATGATTCCACCCCGGTGATGGACCCGTTTATCGAAGAAACCACCCTGAACCTGCGCTGCGATATCGTTGAACCCACCACCTTACAGGGTTATGAGCGCGATCCCCGTTCGCTGGCAAAGCGGGCAGAAACCTATCTGAAGTCTACCGGCATCGGTGATACCGCGTTTTTTGGACCGGAACCGGAATTCTTCGTATTTGACGATGTGAAGTTTGGTGCATCCATCTCGGGTGCCATGTACAGCATCAATTCTGAAGAAGCCGCCTGGGTTTCCGATGCTGATTTCGAGGGAGGCAATCTCGGTCACAGACCCGGCATCAAGGGCGGTTACTTCCCCGTCCCTCCGGTAGACTCCGCCCTCGATCTGCGCAATGCCATGTGTGCAGCCATGGAGAGCATGGGCATGACCATCGATCTGCACCACCATGAAGTGGGCACTGCCTGTCAGGCCGAGATTGGGACCCGCTTCCAGTCCCTTGTTCGTAAAGCGGATGAACTGCAGATCTACAAATACTGTGTACTCAATGTAGCGCATGCTTTCGGTAAAACGGCCACGTTTATGCCGAAACCGCTGGTTGGCGACAACGGCAACGGCATGCACTGCCACCAGTCGATCGCCAAAGATGGCGTCAATGTATTCGCCGGTGACGGTTACGGCAATCTGTCCCAGGAAGCGATGTGGTACATCGGCGGCATCATCAAGCATGGGCGGGTTATCAACGCCTTCTCAAATCCGGGCACAAACTCATATAAACGACTGGTACCGGGTTTCGAAGCGCCGTTGCTGCTGGTCTACTCCGCCAGAAATCGATCGGCCGGAATTCGTATTCCATTTGTACAGGGCGGCAGTCCCAAGGGCGTTCGTATAGAAGTTCGCTACGGCGATCCCTCGGCAAATCCCTATCTCATGTTCGCCGTTATGCTGATGGCTGGCCTCGACGGCATCAAGAACAAGATCGATCCTGGTGATCCGCTCGACAAAGACCTCTACGATCTGCCTCCCGAGGAGATCAAGGACGTTCCGACTGTCTGTTCCTCCCTGGAACAGGCCCTCGGTTACCTCGACCGGGACCGCAGCTTTCTCACTGAAGGCGATGTCTTCAACGACTCCGTGATCGATGGCTACATCGATCTGAAGATGGAAGAGGTTACGCTGCTAAATTCCACCACTCACCCCGTGGAGTTCGATATGTATTACAGCTGTTGATGGTGCGCCTGCCGGTGCACCTACAAAGGCGCACCAGAAAAAGCCCTTTCTGATCATCGGAAAGGGCTTTTTTTTGCCTGCGATTAGCATCAAAATAGCCATGTACAGGAGTTATGGCCATGCTGAACCGCAATGACTACCGCTATCTAGCAGCATTTACGTTCCTCACAATCGCTCTCCTTGTACCAGTCAGCCTTTCCGCCGCAGAGAGTGCCAGCAGCGCTGAAGAGAGTGCCAGCAGTGCTGAAGAGAGTACCAGCGTCTACCGTAGCGTGGATGCCGAGGGACGCGTGGTATTCTCCGATAAAGGGTCCTCGGGTGCCAAGAAGATAAAAGTCAGGGATCCCATTACCTTCCCGCCGGGTGCCTTCACAAAGCCCAGCAGCAGCTTGCCGCGGGGTGTTGAACCCGAGACGGACGATGTCAAACATGAATACGACACGCTGGTAATAACACAGCCACTGGACGATGCTACCATCAGGAGCAATTCCGGTAATCTCACCGTCGAAGCCGACCTTTCCCCGTCTCTATTCCCAAATCATCGTCTGCAACTGGTGATGGATCAGCAGGTCCATGCCACCAACCGGGGCGCCGCCTTTCAACTGATCAACCTGGACCGGGGTGTGCACGAACTGCGTCTACAGATCGTTGACGCCAACAGCGACGCAGTTATCAAAGCAAACGATCCCGTCCATATCAGTATCTTACGTCCATCCATCCTGCACCAGAACCGCAAAGGGGGTTAGGTTGCACCAAAATGGTGCATTTCCATTCAGGCTGATCTAAACTAGCCCCACGTCCCGCCAGCGATTGCCAGCCTCTTCCTGAAACGGCGCCATTGGTTTGAATTTTGCATCGTGGACATACAGCCGGGTGTGCCCAATCCCACAGCAAACCGCGTTCCGCCCCGGGGGCAATAAACGATATGTGTGAACAGGCCCATAACGAACCATCTAACGAGATCCCTACACAGGATCCTGATGACTTGTCCCTGCTCGACAATCTCGCCACCGCGGTCATCACCTTGGACCGCCACCTTAAGATCCGATACCTGAACCCATCGGCCGAGATTCTACTGGAAATCTCCGACAGTCGAAGCAAGGGAACCTGTATATCCGAGTGTTTCCGCAACCCCGGCAAGATGGAGTCGTTCCTTTATGCCACCCTGCAGACCAACCAGGCTATCACCAATCGCAAAACTGAAGTTACCCTGACGAACGGCACGGAACTGACGGTCGATTACACCGTGACTCCCCTGGTAGAAGCTGCCGAGGAGATGCTGCTGTTGGAAATACGATTGGTCGATCACCTGCTCCGCATCGATCGCGACGAAGCGGTCCGAATTCACCAGGCGACCACGAGGGAGATGATCCGGGGTCTTGCCCATGAGATCAAGAATCCCCTCGGTGGCATCCGCGGTGCTGCGCAACTGCTCGCTGCGGAATTACCCCAGGAGGACCTGGCGGACTACACCAACATAATCATTGAGGAGACGGACCGACTCAGGAAGCTGGTGGACCGATTGCTTGGTCCAAACACACTGCTGCAACGGCGTGATACCAATATTCACGAGGTGCTGGAGCGTGTCTGTACCCTCATCGAGGTCGAGAGCAATCACCAGATTTCCATCCAGAGGGACTATGATCCGAGCATTCCCGATATGCAGGCGGATAGGGAACTGCTGTTTCAGGCGCTGCTGAACATCGTGCGCAATGCAATGCAGGCGGTGCTGGACAACGCCGGCAGTAAGAAAATTGCCCTCGTGACCCGCACGGAACGGCAATTCACCATCGGTACCATCAAGCATCGCCTGGTAGTGCGCATCGATGTCATAGACGATGGGCCCGGCATACCGGAAACGGTGCGGCAGCATCTCTTCTACCCGATGATCAGCGGACGGGCCAAGGGTACCGGGCTCGGACTGTCCGTTGCTCTCGCCATCATCAACCAACACCAGGGATTGGTAGAGTTCGCAAGTGAGCCGGGCAATACCGTATTTTCCCTGTTGATACCACTGAAGCTAACCGATGACGCAAGCAGCTAGTGTCTGGGTAATCGACGACGAGCGTTCGATCCGCTGGGTTCTGGACAAGGCACTCTCGAAAGAGGGGCTGGATGTCCGTTGTTTTGAGAGTGGCGACCTGATGTTGCGTCAGCTTGCCTCGAGTCAGCCGGACGCCATCCTGAGTGACATTCGCATGCCCGGCATCGACGGGCTGGACCTGCTGGAGGCAGTTACCAGCCGTTATCCGGGATTACCGGTCATCATCATGACAGCCCACTCGGATCTGGACAGTGCTGTTGCATCCATCCAGGGGGGTGCCTTCGAATATCTGCCTAAACCGTTCGAGATTGAGGAAGCTATAGCAGTCGTAACACGAGCCATTGCCAACAACCGACGAGAGGACAGCGCCGCAAGCGAAGAGCCACCCGGCGTGGTGACGGATATTATCGGCAAGGCTCCAGCCATGCAGGAAGTATTCAGAGCCATTGGGCGACTATCCAATTCCAACATAGCTGTCCTGCTGAACGGCAAGTCAGGGACCGGCAAAGAGCTGGTCGCCCGGGCATTGCACCGCCACAGTCCCAGGAGCAGCGGTCCATTCATCGCGCTCAACATGGCTGCCATACCCAAGGATCTGGTTGAATCTGAATTGTTTGGCCACGAGAAGGGCGCTTTCACAGGTGCAATGCAGCAACGCAAAGGTCGCTTTGAACAAGCTAACGAGGGCACTCTGTTTCTGGATGAGATCGGTGATATGCCGGCAGAGACTCAGTCAAGGTTACTAAGGGTGTTATCGGATGGGGACTTTTACCGGGTCGGTGGCCACGAATCGGTGAGCGTGGATGTGCGTATAATAGCCGCTACCCATCAGAATCTGGAACAGCTTGTCGCCGACAATCTATTCAGAGAAGATCTGTTTCACCGTCTCAACGTCATCCGAATTCATATACCACTGTTGCGGGATCGTCAGGAGGATATCCCCGCTCTAGCAGACCACTTCCTGCTGGCGGCAGCGAGAGAACTCAAGGAGGAAGCCAAGATTCTCAGCCCGGAGGTGCTCAAATTCCTGGGCACGCTGCCCTGGTCCGGTAACGTTCGTCAGCTGGAAAACACCTGCAGGTGGCTCACCGTCATGGCAACGGGTCGTGAGGTCCTCATGCAGGATCTGCCCCCGGAACTACTCAGTCAGCAGCAGCGGTCGGTCGTCGCCAGCGATTGGGGAAAGGCCCTCAAGATCTGGGCGGACCGGGAACTGGCAAACAGTGATCCACAAGGCCCCGGTTTGCTTGACCAGGCGTTACCCATATTCGAGAAGACCATGATCCTGACAGCCCTCAAACACACGGGCGGTCGCAAGAAAGATGCCGCATCCCTGCTGGGGTGGGGCAGGAATACCCTCACCAGAAAGATCAAAGAGCTGGATATGGACAGCAGCATGCTGTCCGAAGACTAATCACAGCGAACCGGCGAAGCAAACTAGCCTTGACATAATATGTCGCTGGGTTATAGTAATCCGGTGACACTCATGATGTCTGCCTCTCACCCGCGCTGTCCCTTCGGGACGCAGGCTGGCCTTTCAGGACGGAGGTGAAATATGGATTTTCTGCTCAACGTCTGGTTCTGGATCATCCTGGCCGTCGTTTTCATCGTCGCGGAATTGGGGCTACCTGGTGGCATCATTGTCTTTCTGGGTGTCGCCGGCTTGATCGTGGCGATCTGCGTGCAACTGGGTGTCGTGGCAAGCTGGTCCTCCGCCTTAACCCTCTGGTTCATCTCCTCGCTCGTTCTGGTCATTCTCCTGCGCGGCATCGCTCAGAAACTGGTGGGGGGTGACTCGTCAGTCGCCAACACGGATGAAGAGGTCGAGGCCCTGGGCGAGATCGTCGAGGTGGTGGAAACTATCGGACCGGGCGAATCCAAGGGTCGTGTTGTATTCCGGGATGTCAGGTGGAATGCTGTCAGCGACGGCTCGGAAATCCCTGCTGGTGAGAACGCGCAGATTGTTTCTCGCGACAATATCACCCTGGTGGTGGAGAGAGTATCCTCTGCAGAACAGCCGGACGTAGATTCTTAACACTCAGGACAACTACACTCAGGACAACTAGGAACTTAAAGGAACTGACCATGGCCGCATTTCTCACTTTTCTAATCCTTGCTGCACTCATCATTCTCTATAACCTCATCCTGATCGTTCCCGAGCGTGAAGCTTGTGTGATTGAGCGACTCGGAAAATACAAGGCGGTGCACAAAGCGGGCGTGTACTTGCTCACCCCGTTTTTGGATAAGGTTAAATACCGTCGCGAAATGCGCGAGCAGTGTATCGACATTCCATCCCAGGGGTGTATCTCCCGGGACAATGCCCAGATCGAGGTGGACGGTCTGGTCTACATGAAGGTGACGGACGCCTACAAGGCCAGCTACGGTATTGAGAACTACCACAGGGCAGCCATCAACCTGGCCCAGACAACCATGCGCTCGGAAGTTGGCAAGCTGACGTTCAGCGAGCTGATATCGGAACGCGAAAGCCTGAACGAAACCATCGTCGCGGAGATCGACAAGGCTTCCGATCCCTGGGGAATCAAGGTGCTGCGTTATGAAGTGAAGAACATCACACCTCCCTACTCCCAGATACAGAATCTTGAGAAAAGGATGGAGGCGGTACGCGAGAGCCGCGCGGAAGTGATTCGCGCGGAAGCCGAAAGGAGCGCCAAAAAAATCCTGTCAGAAGGCGAAAGGCAGGAAGCCATCAATATTTCCGAAGGTGAAAAACAGCGGCGCATAAACGAGGCCCACGGTCAGGCCAGTGAGATTTCTATACAGGCCGAAGCCACCGCCAAGGGAATCGAGATGGTCTCCCAGGCGGTCAACCTGCCGGGTGGCAAAGATGCCATGAAGGTGAGACTGCTCGAATCCTTCATCACTCGCATCGGCGAAGTGCTGAAGAGCGCGGAGGTATCCGTCGTGCCCGCCGAGATGGCCCAACTGAAAGGCTTCTTCGAAGGCATGGATCAGGTAACCCAGACTATTAAGGGGAGCCAGTCATGAGCGACATAATCGATCTCATCGTACTGGCAATCTGGGGAATCATAGTCCTGGTAGTGCTTGTCAAATTATTCCAGGTCATGCAGATCGTACCGACTCGATCGGCCCGTATCGTAGAACGGCTGGGCAAATATAACAGAACCCTGGATGCGGGCTTTCACGCCCTGATTCCCTTTGTCGAGAAGGTCACCTTTATCCAGGACTTGAAGGAAGAGACCATCGATGTCCCTCCCCAGGAGTGTTTTTCGAAGGATGAAGTACAGGTGGAAGTCGACGGTGTCATCTACATTTCAGTGGTCGACCCGCAGAAAGCCAGTTATGGGGTAGAGGATTACCGTTACGCCGCAGTGCAATTGGCCCAGACCACGACCCGATCCGTGATCGGCACACTGGATCTCGATCGCACCTTCGAAGAGCGGGATATTATCAGCGCAAAGGTGGTGGAGGTATTGGACGCTGTCGGTGGATCGTGGGGAATCAACGTACATCGGTATGAGATCAAAAACATAGTGCCCCCCGAGACCGTCAAGAACGCCATGGAGAAAGGCGTCAATGCGGAAAGAGAACGGCGTGCCATCCTCGCCAGTAGCGAGGGGGACAAGCAGAGCCGTATCAACCGGTCGGAAGGACTGAAAGCGGAAGCCATTAACCGATCCGAAGGGGAGATGCAGCGGCGTATCAACGAAGCTGAGGGTAAAGCTGCAGAGATTCTGGAGATCGCCAAGGCTAAATCGGAATCCATCGCCAAGATAGCCAATTCGATCAGTGCTCCCGGGGGCATGGAGGCGATGCGATTGACCTTGGGAGAGCAATATCTGAAGACCCTGGACGGACTTGAGGCCAGCAAAATCGTATTGCCCGCCAATCTGGTCGACTATGAGCAGTGGATGGAAAAGGTCGGTTTGCAGGAGGGGGCAGAAGATTGACGCTGGGGCGGCATGTACACTGCTTATTGTTGCTGGTACCCGCAAGTCCCTGAGCCATGGGATGGGGTTGTTGCTTACGCTACTTTCCTTGGGCCATCCATGGCCCAAGAAACCTGGATCACGGTTCCGCCATCCATGGCTCCACCGCGCTCCGAAGGCGCCCCAGCAACAACCCCATCCCATGTCTCAACCAACTGAACGCAGGGCGATTACTGGCAAATTGACATCACATTTCTGTCTCTTGACACGAGATCGAGACTGACCAGATATCGAAGCGAGGAGATGTGGTTCACGTTGCGTTGTTCGAGCCGGAGATTCCGCCCAATACGGGTAATATCATCCGTCTGTGTGCGAATTCCGGTGATCAATTGCATTTGGTCAAGCCGCTGCAGTTTGTGATGGACGATCGGCGGTTAAGGCGGGCGGGGTTGGATTATCACGAGTGGGCAAGTGTGCAACTGCACGATAGCCTGGAGGATCTTGTCGAGAGTCTGCCGGCGCATCGATGTTTTGCGGTGAGCACCAAGGGAACCTGTAGCTATGCCGAAGTGCAGTATCGGGACAGTGATCTACTGCTGTTCGGGCCGGAGACCAGGGGCCTGCCGGATCGGATACTGAACAGTACTCCGCCCGACAGAGTAATTCGTATCCCCATGAGGCCGAATAATCGGAGCCTGAATCTGTCTAACGCCGTAGCTATTGTGGTGTATGAAGCCTGGCGGCAGCGTGGTTTTTGCGGCTCAGACGCCAGGGACTGAACGCGCGAATCCTGTCGGGGTTATCAGTGCGTTTGTTGCTGAGCCGACTGCTCGGCTCGGCGCTTCATGGTTTCAGCATAAATGGCGTCGAAATTGACCGGGGCCAACATGAGGGGCGGGAAGCTGCCTTTGGTGACCAAGCTGTCGATCGTCTCCCGCGCATAGGGGAACAGGACATTCGGGCAGAAGCTGCCCAGTGTCTGTGCCAGCGGTTCCTCCGCTAACCCCTGAATATGAAAGATGCCCGCCTGCTGGAGTTCAGCCAGGAATATCACTTCTTCATCTTCGTTGTTGGCGGTTATGGTCAGCGACAGTACGACTTCGAATAGATTCTCATCTATGCGGGTATTGCTGCTGTTCAATTCCAGATTGATCTGTGGTTGCCACTGTTGTTTGAATGCCTGTGGTGATCTGGGTGACTCGAAGGACAAATCCTTTATGTAGATTCTCTGCAGTGCAAATTGAGCCGATGTTTGGTCGCCGTCTGCACTGCTGTCTTGTTCACTCATTTCGGTTTACCTGTTTAGAGACGGGAGTACCCAGTTTCATCAGCATCACTTGACCAGGGGAAGATTGCTCGCTCGCCATTCGGAGATGCCCCCGGACAGTCTTTGCACCTCGGCAAAACCCAACCCTCTGAGTTTCTTGCCGGCGGCACCCGAGTGCTGACCCATTTTGCACACAATCACCAGTTTGCGCTCTTTGAACTTGTCCAACTCCTGGATCTTGTCGTTCATGGATGCATAGGGAATATTGACGGCATTGACGATGTGCCCCTCTTTGAATTCCTTCTTATCCCGGATGTCCAATACCACCGCGTCTTCGCGGTTGATCAGCTTGACCAGATCAGAGGGACTTACCGTTGCACCGCCCTGACGGTTTTCATTGATGAAGAAGGCGATCAGCAGGAAGACGAAAACGCTAACCAGCATGTAGTGGTTCAGGACGAATTCAAACAACTGGTCGATCATGGCGCATCCCGTAACTGGATGGGGCGATGCAGTGTAACCGCAAGAAAACGGAGCAGTATACACGACTGGATTCTGTAGACTAGTGTACTGTCCCGCAATTAGGTGGTCATTATTCGGTCGGCATATTTTGTTCCTGGCAAGGCGCGAGGACGCCGTGGGTTGGGCACCCATCAGGACGAGCAACGGGGACGCCCAGTCGAAGTCCAGGGACAAGATAGGCCAGCGAATAAGGCCACGTAATTGTGGGACAGTACACTAAACTCCAACCTGCGGTCTGGAAATAACCGCAGCTATTCTCACGACTCACCTATACCGGTAAAATCCACTCTTGCAGCCGGCTGTGGAATAGTAGCTATGCGCGACGACAGACTCAGGAAGAAGCCCCACGCACTAATCATTTTGGATGGTTGGGGATACCGGCAGCAAACCGAATTCAACGCCATCGTTCAGGCTGACACCCCGGTCTGGGACCGGTTGTGGCGGACGTCTCCCCATTGCCTGATTGCCAGTTCCGGTACGGCTGTCGGTCTGCCCGACGGACAGATGGGCAACTCGGAAGTCGGTCACTTGAACCTCGGTGCAGGGCGAATCGTTCCTCAGATATTCACCCGCATCACCAATGCGGTCGAAGATGGTTCCTTTTACAGCAATCCGGTGCTGACGGAGGCGATGGCCAAAGGTAACAACATTCACCTGTTCGGTCTGCTGTCACCAGGCGGCGTCCACAGCCATGAGGATCAGATCAAAGCTGCCGTGGAACTGGCATTCAGAAGCAATGCCGGCGCAGTTTATGTGCACGCGTTTCTGGATGGCAGAGACGTCCCCCCGCGCAGTGCGGCGGCATCACTCAACGCCATGGATGAGCACATTAAGAAACTGGGTAATGGCGGGGTTGCCAGCCTGGTTGGGCGCCACTTTGCCATGGATCGAGAAGAGCGCTGGGAGAGAACAGAGCAGGCCTATCATCTGCTCTGCCAGGGAGAGGCACAGTATTCCTATCCGTCGGTAACGGAAGCACTGCAGGCAGCTTATCAGAGGGACGAAAGTGATGAATTCGTCACACCAACTACCATATCCATCACCGATCATCCCGTGCAGATTGAGGATGGAGATGCGGTAGTGTTCATGAATTTCCGCGCGGATCGGGCTCGCCAGTTGAGCAGAGCATTCACAGATCCATCCTTCAATGAGTTCACAAGGAAGGTAACGCCACAACTTGCTGCCTTTGCAACCCTGACCCAATACTCTGACGAGATCGATGCGCCCCACGCGTTCGCCCCGATGGAATTGCCGAATAGCTTGGGTGAACATCTCTGTTCACTCAACAAGTCTCAGCTCAGAATCGCCGAGACGACCAAGTACGCCCACGTTACCTACTTCTTCTCCGGGGGTCGGGAGGATCCCGTCGAGGCGGAAACGAGGATTCTGATTCCCTCGCCAGAGGTGGCGACCTACGACCTGCAACCTACCATGAGTGCACCGGAAGTCACCGAACGATTGGTCGATGCGCTGACCGGTGGACTGTACGATGCAGTCATTTGCAACTACGCCAATTGCGATATGGTTGGCCACACCGGTGACATGCAGGCAGCGATCAAGGCTGTCGAGTGTGTGGACGAGTGCCTCGGCAGGATCGTCGCAGCCTTGAAGAGTGTCGGCGGCGAAGGGATCATCACGGCCGACCACGGCAACGTGGAGCTGATGCGCAATGAGTCAGCCGAACAGCCACACACGGCTCACACCAGCGGACCCGTACCGTTCGTCTATATCGGTGACAAAGAAGTAGTCATGCGGGAATCCGATGGTATTCTAGCGGACGTGGCACCGACGCTGCTGACACTGATGGGTCTGCCCAAACCAACCGAGATGACCGGTCAATCGCTGCTGCGATTGACGAGTGAGCAATGAGAACTGCGACTGGATCGTCCTGTCTGAATCCAGCGCGAATCATCTGAGAAAGGATCCTGATGAAGAAAAACAGCAGCCATCCGGTGCGCGTACTGCTTGCTATCTGTCTTGCATCGTTGCCGTACTCTGCACTTTGCGGCGAGCCGACCACGACTGTGGATGCTGCCGAGATTCAAGCCAGACTGAAGCAACTGAAAAGTGACATCGAAAAGTTCACCGACCAACTGGAAGACACCAAGGGCAAGCGCGCCGGTCTCGAATCTGAGCTGAAGCAAAATGAGAAGGATATCGGCGAGATAATAAAGAAGATCGACGTAATCGAAGAGGATCTGGATGATGGCGAGGACAAAATCAGTGACCTGCAGAAGCGGCAGAGAGAACTTGTAATCGCCAAAGAGGAACAACAGGACTATATCGTTCAGCACATTAGAGCAGCCTACCAGATCGGCAATCAAGAATACGTCAAGGTGCTGCTCAACCAGGAAGACCCCAGCAAGATAGCCAGAATGCTTGTCTATTACGATTACATCAATAAGGCTCGGGCACAACAGATCGAGCGCTATTCAGCTACCATCGCCTCCCTTGCTGTGGTTGAAAGGGATATCGTTCGGCAAACAGAGAAGTTAGCCAGAGACAGATCGCGCCTGCAAAACCGGCATATCGAATTGGCCAAAATCAGGCAGCAACGGGGAAAAACCCTGCTGCGGCTGAACGCGACAATCGTTGGTAAAGACGCCGAACTCAAGATCCTCATCAGCGATCGTCAACGCCTGGAGGAGTTGCTGACCAGGATCGAAAGGGATATAGCGTTCCTGCCAACCCCCAGCCAGGTCATTCCGTTCGCCAGGCTTAAGGGGAAGATGATCCTGCCTGCCGTAGGCAAGATCAGCAACCGTTTTGGCAGTCCCCTCACCAGGGGAAAACTTAGCTGGAACGGGCTTTTTATAGCCGCCGCCGAGGGGCAGCCCGTCTACGCGGTGCACTATGGGCGGGTGGTTTTCTCCGGCTGGTTAAGGGGTTTCGGGCTACTGCTCATCATCAACCATGGTGAGGGATACATGAGTTTGTACGGGCACAACCAGAGCCTGCACCGAGAGATTGGTGATTGGGTGGATGCAGGGGAGATCATAGCAAGCACCGGTAATAGCGGTGGATTGCCCAGATCTGGTTTATACTTTGAGATTCGCTATGGCGGTAAGCCACGAGATCCACAGATCTGGTGCATTGCGCGAGCATAAATCGTTACAGAACATAAGCAACGGGAGTCCTAGATGGATGGTTGGATCTTAACCAAATTGTGTCGGCTGATGGCGGGCGGCGTAATGCTCCTCGCCGCACAGACCGTACTCGGGGCTCCGGAGGAGGAGGAATTGCCTGCTCGTCTGCCCCTGGATGAACTGCGCATCTTTGTTGAAGCCTTCGATCGCGTCAGTTCAGCCTATGTAGAAGAAATCGATGACAAAACGATGCTCGAAAACGCCATTAAGGGTATGTTATCCGGCCTCGATCCTCACTCCGCCTACCTGGACCAGGAATCCTTTTCAGATCTGCAGGAAAATACCACCGGCAACTACGGTGGACTCGGTCTTGAAGTTAGCATGGAAGATGGCTTTATCAAAGTGATTGCTCCCATGGACGAGACGCCTGCGGCAAGGGCAGGCATCGAAGCCGGCGACCTGATTATCCAACTGGATGACAAGCCGGTAAAGGGAATGTCCCTGAGCGAAGCAATCGAAGTGATGCGCGGCCCGCCGGGCAGTCCGGTTGACCTGATGATTATCAGGGAAGCGGAAGCACTGCCACTCGAACTGACGCTTGTCAGGGAAGTGATCCAGATAAGCAGCGTGCGCAATCGCATTCTGGAAGATGGATTTGGCTATATCCGTATCGCTCAGTTCCAAAACAACAGCAGCCAGGATGTCAGTCGAGCAATCGAGAAATTAACCGAGGAACAAGAACTGCGCGGCCTCGTTATTGATCTTCGCAACAATCCCGGCGGCGTGTTGCAGGCTGCGGTCGAAGTGACCGATCTATTCATGGACGAGGGCCTGATCGTCTATACCGACGGCCGCCTGCCTACTTCCGATCTGAGATTTTCTGCGACATCTAGCGATCGAACTAATGGTGTCCCAATCGTCGTGCTGGTCAATGCAGGTACTGCTTCGGCTTCAGAGATTCTTGCTGGCGCCCTGCAGGATCACCAAAGAGCCATAATAATGGGAACTAACACATTCGGTAAGGGGTCAGTGCAGACCATTCTGCCCCTTAACGAAACAAAAGCCATCAAGCTCACAACGGCTCTCTACTATACCCCCAACGGTAGATCCATCCAGGCTGAAGGGATCGTACCGGATATCTGGGTGGAGCGATCCACAGTGACCGTGGCGAAGGGCAGTTCACGCAGGGTCACGGAGAAAGATCTGCGCAAGCATCTGCCCAATGGCGATGAAGATGAAGCGGAACACGACGCAGAAGATGAAGCGGAAGACGAAGCGGAAGACGAAGTTGAGGTTGCAGCCCGTCCAGATTTGATCAGCAGTGATTACCAGCTACATGAGGCGCTGACAGTGCTTAAGGGACTCAATATCATGGCCGCCAAATCAGAGCCGTAACAGAAGCACCGAGCAGTAGTGAGACGTAATCCAGTAATACTCTCCACAATTCTTTTCCTGTGCTGCACTATCCCGGCAGTTGCCGACCCGATCATTTCGGTAGCGATCATCATCGATGACATCGGCATCAGCCTCAAAAAAGGCGAACGGGCCATCCAACTTCCGGGCGCTGTTACCTACGCCTTGCTTCCCTACGGAAAACACAGCATCACCCTCGCCCACCGTGCCAACGATAACGGTAAGGAGATCATCCTGCATATGCCGATGGAGAACGTTCTCGACAAACCCATCGATGCAGGCGGGCTTACCTACCACCTGAAGAAGGAAGAATTTCAACTGACGTTGAATCGCGCGATTAATCGAATTCCCTACATCTCGGGAATCAACAATCACATGGGCAGTTACCTCACGCAGCGCTCCGAACAGATGGGTTGGTTGATGGAGGAACTGAAACACAGGGAACTGTTTTTCATCGATTCGCGCACAACCCCAAAAACCCTTGCAGCTGCCATTGCCAGAGAGAAACGAATACCGGAAATGAGCCGGGACGTGTTTCTTGACAATACCAAGTCGTTCCATGAGATCGATCTAGCTTTCCAGAGACTGCTGAAAATGGCCCGCACAAACGGATCAGCCATCGCCATAGGACACCCGTTCGATACCACCTTGGCTTATCTGGAGACGGCTTTGCCCAAGCTTGAGGGTCAGAACATTCGTTTGCTGTCAGCGTCCGATATCCTCGCATTGCAGACATTGCAGCGCAGACAGGATCTGCTTGTACGATACAGGAGTGATGAATCCGGCACGTCAGGATCGAAGTAGACGAAGACGGTGTTGCTCTACTCCCTTTCGTACTCGTCGCAGAGAGTTTGTGCTTCGCGTAGGTCGAGTGTGCCTTCATAAAGGGCCCGACCGGTGATAGCAGCGAAGATACCGCCATCCACCTTTTTCTCGACCTCCAGTATTGCCTGCACATCTTTGCTGTCGGTGATGCCACCAGCCGCGATGACCGGCACCGAAATGGAATCTGCCAGATTCCGAGTGGCATGCAGGTTGACTCCTCCCATCATGCCATCCTTACCAATATCGGTGTAGACAATCGCTTCGATGCCGTCCGCTTCGAACAGCAGCGCCAGGCTTTTTACTGGTATCTCCGAGACCTCGGCCCAGCCGCGGGTTGCGGCCATACCGTGCAGTCCGTCAAGCCCAACGATGATATGCCCGGGGAATCGCTTGCACATTTCCCCTACAAATTCAGGCTGCTCCACGGCTTTGGTGCCGATAATCACGTAGTTGACGCCGGCCTGCAGATACGCCTCGATGGTTTCTGCAGAGCGAATGCCGCCCCCGAGTTGAATCGGCAGATCGGGATGATTGGCGGCAATGGCGGTAATGATCTCGCCGTTAACCGGATGTCCTTCGAAGGCACCATTCAGATCCACAATATGCAATCTCCTGGCGCCCTCGGCAACCCAATGATCCGCCATGGCGACAGGATCATCGGAATATACGGTGCTGTCTGCCATCCTTCCCTGGCGTAGACGAACACATTTCCCATCCTTGAGATCGATCGCAGGGATAATCAGCATTGCTAACCTTTACGAAGATGGTTCAGAGGGTCCCCTTGGTGGAGGGGGTCACATTGGCGCTCCTCGGATCCAGCTCAACGGCCATGCGCAGCGCACGCCCGAACGCTTTGAACACCGATTCAATCTGGTGGTGCGCATTACGACCGCGCAAACTGTCGATGTGCAGTGTTACGCGGGCGTGATTAACGAATCCCTGCATGAACTCCTCGATCAGATCCACTTCGAATTCCCCCACGTGTGTGCGTGCCAGATCCACTGCATAGACCAGGCTGGGTCGCCCGGAAAAATCGATAACCACCCTTGCCAGAGCTTCATCCAAAGGCACATATGCATGGCCATAACGACGAATGCCCTTCTTGTCTGCCACCGCCTGATCGACCGCCTGACCCAGCGTGATACCGATGTCCTCCACCGTGTGATGAGCATCCACATGCAAATCACCCGCCGCTTCGATCTCGATATCCATCAGACCATGGCGTGCAACCTGATCCAACATGTGATCCAGAAAGGACAAGCCGGTTTGGATCTTCCCTTCGCCCGCCCCATCCAGATCGACCTTGACCTTGATCAGTGTCTCAAGGGTGTTGCGATCGACACTGGCAGTTCGACCAGCCATCATCGTCTCCACGCTTTTTTGAAGCGCATCATTATAGGGTTTGTCAGCGTGGTAAGCGAGAATGACAAGCCGGACTAGAAGACGCTGCCATAGGGTAGATAGCGATTGTCGGTATTGCTCTTGATCCAACTGCTCAGTTCGGACGCAAAGGCCTGCCGCTTCTTTAAGATCTTCACCAGCCAGATCACCGGTGACCGCTTGCCTCCCTGCCAACCGGAAATATGCTGCTCTGCCAGCGTAAAAAAGCGAATCAGGTGTTCGATCTCCTCGTCGCTGAATTGCTCGGCGAGTTCCCAACTCGGTTGTTCCAGCTTCATCAGGAATGCGCCCGCAGGCCGATCCGAACCACTCAGATGGTTATCAAGATCCTCAAGGTGACCATCACGTACTAATTGTATGAACCGCTGCAACTGAGAGAGATCAATCGGTTGTGGCTCTTCCGATTTGCTTTCCGGTTCCCACACACCTATGGCCATGCGTATCTCCACTGAAGGAATTTCCACCAATATTAGACCACATTCAACGGGCTTTTATCGCATCCTGCTTATCCCTCGTCCTTGCGCTGGTGTATGATCGGCGGAGACTCACTAGGGATGAAGCGAGATGGCCCAGTTCCAATCAACCCCGCAACGAAAAGCGATTCTGGAGAGGATTCCCGACTACAAGGTACAGATTCAGGAATCGAGTCAACAGGTCAGCGTCACCTGCCAGGGTCATCTTATAGCCGATACCGGCACGCCCCTTTTGATTCTTGAGACCCGACACGATCCAGTCTATTACATCCCCCAGCAAGATGTGCGCATGGATCTGCTCTCCGCAACGGACCTACAAACCTACTGTCCCTTCAAAGGCTATGCATCCTACTGGAGCCTGCAGACCGGTTCGATCGAGGAAGAAAACCTGGTGTGGAGTTACCTCGATCCCCATGAAGAGGTAATCGGTCTCAAGGGCTACCTTGCATTTTACAGTGATCGAACTGAACTGAAGGTGGTTTAACCGGTGTGTTTTCCCACCTATAATGAAGGGCACAGCGGGCGTAACTCAGTTGGTAGAGTTCTAGCTTCCCAAGCTAGCTGTCGCGAGTTCGAGTCTCGTCGCCCGCTCCAATTAA
>PVBE010681263.1_pt1 | contig 131493 bp, 112 predicted proteins | sample 1631181 | NCBI WGS metagenome assembly PVBE01 (sample SAMN08397723, study PRJNA350692) | Marine metagenome, whole genome shotgun sequencing project. | isolation source: water | place: Pacific Ocean | collected 2012-04
ATCTCGGCACCCCAGTCGAGCCGCTGGCCCGGACGGTCCTCTTGCCCGTCAGAGGCCAAAGCCCCCCAGTTGCCACAGACCGTCAGCTCACCGATCCGATCTACGCGGTCGTACCACTCCATATTCTCTCCCCAGGCGTCCCAGTCCTCATCACCGTGCAGTCGAATCAGTATGTGGACCATCATCGTCATGGTGTAGATTCCTCGGTGCTGGTAACGTGAAACTTCTGATTTGATCGAGGTGCGCGGCGCCCCACTCGCGAGCGAGGCGGTCTACTGCGCGGGGCCGGTTACATGGCGACGTCGCGCTCGGCTCAGGCACTGGCAGTCACCCAGATAAAAGATTGAACATCGATCATGTCCCGCGCCCCGAGCGGGCGCAGCCAGTCCTCCATGAGGACGGAACTCATCTTCAGCAAGCAGGCGTAGGTGTGCCACTGAGGTGTCGAATCGTAGAGGAGGTCAAACGCCAGGCGCTCGGCAGCCTCTTTCGTGACGAGAGGTTTCAGGAACATGAACCGCTGCGGATTTGCCAAGAATGGCAAGAGGGTCACGACGGGCCAAGTGGAGACCTTAGCCGCTCCCTTTTCGGCCGGTAGCTCGGACACAGCCTTGGCGATTTGGTCGAAACAAACCCGATCGAGTGCGTCTTGAGATAAGAGTGTGACGAGCGCGTCGAGGTAGCGCCGAGCTGCCGGAACGTCCTTCAGGCCATCGCTGAGCGCCATCAGCTCGTACGGTGAAAGGAGGTTTACAGATTGAACTACCTTCTTGATCAGCCCAACGGCTTCGGCGACGCGACCGCCGCTGATCAGGGTCCGTAGCCGCTCCACCCCGAGCGATCCTTCAAAAAGCTTGTGGGCGGCCCACTTATAGTTTCGCTCCTGCTCAAGGTAACGAGGATCTTCAAAACGCCCGGGATACTGCCTGACGAAACGTTCAATTGCTTGATCCTGAGTCAAGCGGACAGTCTTCGGTGCGACGACCTCACCGTTCTTGACGTACGGTGGCAGATTGTCGAGCCACGAGTCAGTTTGACGTTCCTCAAGTTCCAGTGGGGCCACGGCGATCACCACCTTCTTGATCGCTTCTTTGGGTGAACCCTCAATTCCCTTGAAGTAGATCGAGGCCTTGCCGCCTTGGATGAGTAACACCTTCCCGAGCCCCCAGTCGGGTTTTGCGCGATTTCGCACGATGCCCCCCACGACAAGATTCATAGCGCCTCCTCAGATTACTAACTGTTGATTTGAGTCACGGCTCACGCGAGTGCGCGGCGTCCCTGTCGCGGGCGAGGCGGTAGGCTTCGGCGACTTGGTCTGGGGCCCCCTTCATCGTCCATCTTCAAATTCAGAATCGTCAGTCTGAACCGGACGACTCAGATCCAGATCCTTCGCACGAGGACCAAACGTATTGCGGAATCGCTTGGTCATATCGAGCATCCAATTAATTTGCTCGGGCCAGCTCAGTCACGGGGCTTCTCTGTCGCAGCGCCACGAGGCACGACCGGCGCCCGTCGGCGGTGTTACGAGTTGGTCTTCGGTGGTCGGCCGCGCCGGCGGTCGAGGGTCAGGCCACAGCGCTTCGCCGCGTCGGCGATCCCGAGCGAGACGGACCGGTTCTCTAGGCCGTGCGTCCCGCCACGAACCTCGGCGATGTCCTCGACCGTCTCGCTGCCGAAGTGATAGAGCGCTAACCACTCGAAGTGTTCGGGCGCACGCTTGATCGGGGCGTCGACGAAGCCGTTCTGTGCAGCTTGCGTCTCAAGCATTTGCAGATATCGCTCGTGGCGCTGCTGATAGTCTTCGCGGCTTTCGCCGGCCGGATCCCAGCTCGGCGCCGGTGTCGCCGCACCGATAGCCCACCAACTCACCGCATACTGCCAGTGCCGATGTCGCCGGAGGATCGCGTCCCTGCGCCAACTCTCCTCTGTGTCGCGCGCGACCTGTGCAAGCCACGGGTCCGAGCAGCGCCATTGCTTGATCCAGGCGTCGAGGTGCTTCTCCCGCTTGTCGAGCGGGCCCTCGGCGATCGCGGCGAGGGCGTCGACCATCTCGGGACACCGTTTTGTGATCGCTGCGAGCAGGCAGTCTCGCGCGATAGCGTTCGGCCCGTCTGGGACGACGTCGCCGACGCCGAGGCGGACCTCGTTGGCTCGGAGCTTTTTCCTGGGTCGAGTCATATCCAGGTGGTAGCCATGTGGTAGCCAGAAAACGCCAGGCGTCAGGAAAAAGTTGAAACCACTCTGTGTTTACTGGAGCCGGCGAGCGGACTCGAACCGCTGGCCTGCTGATTACGAATCAGCTGCTCTACCAACTGAGCTACGCCGGCCTCGGGTGGGACGTGCGGGCGTCGCCGTCTTGCGGCTTGGTGGCCCTGCCTGCCTCGCCGTCGCTTCAGCGCAGGCGGAAAGGCCATGCTAACGGCCTGCCACTGGTGCGGCGACGCCGCGGGGTTGTGCCGCCGGTCGCGGCAGCAGCCCAACCGGATGATCGTAGCACACGCGCGCGTGGCCGCCGCCCGTCGTGAAGTGCCGCCGCGTTGGCCTACACGGGTGGGGGCGGAGGGGCAGCGCCGGGCGCGACGCCGAAGAGCCGGGCCGTTTCCTGCGAGGCCATGATCCAGAGCCCGTAGATGCCGAGGAGCGTGCCGAAGGGGATGTTGATCAGGTTGATGACCGACAGCACGATGGTGAGGACCCGGGCCCACGGGCGACGCTTCAACAAGCCGATGCCGGCGATGATGCCGGGGACTGAAAGGGTGAAAATCAACAGTACGAGCATGCCGCCGACCAGAGCGACAATCGGCACCGCGAGCCAGGCGTCAGGTTCATTGGTGGCCGCCATGGCGGTGATGCCGGCAGCGCCCCCGAAGAGCAGCATGACCATGAGCGACCCGATCAGGCTCACCACACCGAAAATCAGGTGAAACGCCGCGAGGATCTTGACGTGCAGGTCCATGGTGTCTCGTTACGATCCGCCGTCAGTATGCGGCCGTGGCTGCCAAATGGCACCGCGGGTTGGACTCGGCGTCGGCAAGCGGGGTAGAGTGGCGAGTTACGGTGCCGCCGAAATTGGGTGCCGTCGGTACCTCCCATGTCAAAGCCCCGAGCCAGCCGGAATGGGCACATCGTCATTCGGGGCGCCCGCACGCACAACCTCCAGAACGTCGACCTGACGCTGCCCACCGGGAAGTTGATCATCGTGACCGGGGTCAGCGGCTCGGGCAAGTCGTCGCTGGCGTTTGACACCATCTACGCCGAGGGGCAGCGACGCTACGTCGAGTCGCTCTCGGCCTACGCCCGGCAGTTTCTCGAGCGCATGGAAAAGCCGGATGTCGACGAGATCGACGGTATCTGCCCGGCCATCGCGATTCGGCAAAAGAACAGCCTGCGCAACCCGCGGTCGACGGTCGGCACGACCACCGAGATACACGACTACTTGCGGCTCTTTTTTGCCCGGGTGGGGCGCACCGTTTGCCGGAAATGCGGGCAACAAGTCATCCGCGAGTCGGCCGAGGTGGCGGCGCAGCAACTGCTGGCGTTGCCGGCAGGCACGCGGTTGCTGCTGGGGTTCACGTTTCCGGTCGTCCCGCGAACCGACGGCGGCAAGCCGGAGAACAACGAGAGGGATGCCGCGGATGCCACCGAGGCCCGGAAGACGACGTCAGACGAACCGGCGCCGGCGACCAACGGCGGGCAGGAGACGCCAGTGGAGGCGGCAATCGCAACGTTGCGCAGGAAGGGATTCGGTCGTCTCATTGTCACTGACCAGGATGGCCGGGACGGTCGGGCGGTCAATTTCGACGACGTCGACCCGAGCGCATTGGCCGACTGTGCCAGTCTGCAGGTGGTCGTGGATCGGCTGAAGGTGGGGCCCGACCTGTTGGGACGAGTCACCGACTCGGTGGAAACGGCCTATCTGGAAGGTGGCGGGTCGGCGTTCGCCATGGAGGTGGGCGGCGAGTCGACCGAGCCGCCGGTCGTCCATCGGTTCAGCGAGCGGTTCGAGTGCCGGCAGTGCAGCATCGTCTACGAAGTGCCTCAACCGCGGCTCTTCTCGTTCAACAGCCCCTTCGGCGCCTGTCCAACCTGTCACGGCTTCGGGAACATCATCGAGCTCGACTTGAACCTGGCGGTGCCCGACCAGGGGAAGTCGATTCAGCAGAACGCCGTCGAGCCGTTTTCCAAACCACACTATCGGTCGCATCTGGTCGACCTCAAACGTGCCGCCCGCGCACGCGGGGTCCGGCTGACGACGCCGTGGCGCGACCTGACCGACGAGGAGCGGGAGTTCGTCGTCGAGGGAGATGGCGACGGATACAAAGGGATCAAGGGTTTCTTCCGATGGCTCGAGCGCAAGAAATACAAGGTGCACGTGCGCGTGTTTCTCAGCCGGTATCGGGGCTACCTGACCTGTCCCGAATGCGACGGGACGCGGCTGCGACGGGAAGCGCGAGATGTCTATGTTGGCGGTCGGACCGTCGACTCAGTGTGCGGGCTCACGATCGGCGCGGCGGCGGCGTTTTTCGACGACCTGACTCTGACCGAGAAGGAGCACGCGGTAGCCGAACGGGTCGTCCGCGAAATTACCCGCAGGCTGTTGTTTCTGAGGGATGTCGGACTCGAGTATCTGACACTCGACCGGCTGTCTTCGACGCTGTCTGGCGGCGAGGCACAGCGCATCAACCTGGCGACCGCCCTCGGCTCGGCGCTGGTCGGTACGCTCTACGTGCTCGACGAGCCGTCGATCGGGTTGCATCCGCGGGACAACGAACGGCTCATCACCATCCTGCGCCAGCTGCGAGACCAGGGCAACACCGTGCTGGTCGTCGAACACGACGCCGACACCATCCGGGTGGGCGACATGGTTGTCGATCTCGGCCTCGGGGCGGGCGAGCAGGGGGGGCGAATCATCTTTGCCGGCACGTTTGAGGCGCTCCTCAAAGAGCCACAATCGTTGACCGCCAAGTACATGCGGGGCGACTTGCAAATTCCGCTTCCGGCCAGCCGCCGGAAGCATCCGCCCCTGGCGATCCGCGTCACCGGTGCGCGCCAGCACAACCTGAAGGAGATCGACGTCGACATTCCGCTGAACACCCTGACCTGTGTCACCGGGGTGAGCGGGTCGGGGAAGTCCACCCTGGTTCACGACGTGATCTATGCGGCGATCAAGCGTGCCAAAGGGTCGTGGGACAGGCCGGTTGGTGCACACGATGAAGTCGACGGTTCGGAGTTGGTCACCGATGTCACGCTGGTCGACCAGGCGCCGATCGGACGCACACCCCGGTCGAACCCGGTCACCTATCTCAAAGCCTTCGACCCGATACGCGAGCTGTTTTCGAAGACCAAGGACGCCAGGGCCAATGCGCTGACCGCCAGCCATTTCTCGTTCAACGTGCCAGGCGGACGGTGCGACGGGTGCGACGGGGAAGGGGTCATGCGGGTCGAGATGCAGTTTCTGGCCGACGTCTTCGTGCCGTGCGACGAGTGTGACGGCCGGCGGTTCAAGCCGCAGGTGCTTGACGTGCTCTATCGCGGATGTAACGTGGCCGAGGTGCTCGACATGACGGTGCGCGAGGCGCTGTCCTTCTTTAGCGCATCGCCGAAGGTGGTGCGGCGGCTGCGCGTGCTCGACGAAATCGGGCTGGGGTATCTGCGTCTCGGGCAGCCGGCCACGACGCTGTCTGGCGGCGAGGCACAGCGCATCAAGATTGCCTCGCACCTCTCGTCGCGGAAGACCGACCGCACCCTCTACATTCTGGACGAGCCCACCACCGGGTTGCATTTCGACGACATCGCCAAGCTTCTGGCGGCGTTCCGCAAGCTGCTCCAAGCCGGCAACAGCCTGCTCGTCATCGAGCACAACCTCGACGTCATCAAGACGGCGGACTGGATTATCGACCTCGGTCCGGAGGGCGGGGAGGCCGGGGGACACATCGTGGCCGAGGGCACACCCGAGCAGATCGCGATGGCGGAAGACTCGGTCACCGGCCGGTATCTTCGGCCGATTCTCACCGGCGGACGCGCGCACGCCTATGCGGACGTCCGAGCGTAGCGCCCGTCGACGGGGTCCTGGGCGGGCCGATTGCTTTTGGGCCGGTTTGTGACCGTATGGTACGATTCTCAGATTGTGGGTGCGGGTTCATCCCGTGCCGTCTGTCAACCACCGAGTGCGCCTGTAGGCTGTAGCCCGAAGCCCAGAGAGTCTGCCGTACATGGAATCCGTCCAAGCCACACGTCTTCGCAAAGGCATGCTGATCAAGCGGAACGACGAGCTGTATCGCGTGCTGGATGTCACACATACGACGCCGGGTAAGGGAAGAGCGTTCGTGCAATCCCGTATGCGGAATGTCCGGGTCGGTACATTGCTCGACCATAAGTTCCGGTCGGTCGATGTCGTTGAACGGGCCATGCTGGACGATCGTGAGATGCAGTTCACGTATCGCGACGGCGACACCTTCCACTTCATGGATCTGGAGAGCTATGAGCAGATCGAGATGGGTGCCGAGACGTTGGGCGACTCGGTGAACTATCTGCTGCCCGAGGCAACCATCAAGGTGTCGCTGTTCGAGGGCGAAGCGGTCGGGCTCAACCTGCCGCTGAGCGTCGACTTGACGGTCGAAGAGACGGCCCCGTCGATCAAGGGCGCTACCGCCAACGCGCAACTCAAGCCGGCACGGCTCGAGACCGGCCTGGTGGTGCAAGTGCCGCCGTTCATCAGCAATGGCAACAAGGTGCGCGTGAACACCGAGACCGGCGAATACCAGGGACGCGCCTAGCGCCAAGCGGTTCGCGACCGCCCGCACCGACCCGTGGTCACCGACGATCTGTTCCCGTTCTTCGTCACCCGCGTGCTCCCCAACGCCCTCTGGCTTCTGGGGGTCGGTTTCCTCGTTGTCAATCTTCGGCTGCTGGCCCGGTTCATTCGGTTCTGGCGCCTGCGTTCGACGGCGCTGCTCACCTGGCCGAGACCGCGCTCTCGCTCCTACGGCATCTCCTTGGCGTTCGGCCTTGTGTTCGGGGTGCTGGTGTTCGTCAAGATCGTCATGCAGCAGCGTCCCGCGACTGATGCGTTCGGCGAGATGATGATGTTCATCTACTACGCCTATGCGTTCCCGCTCAGTCTAAAGATTGACCCTGGTTTCTATGACGACGGTATCTGGTCGAACTCGGGGTTCGTTCCCTACCGGCACGTCGGTGGGCTTTCGTGGCGGGAGGGCAAGGCGCTGACGCTCGTGCTCATTCACCGGGTGCGGAGAATGGCCCGGCACCTGGATGTGCCGCAGGAGCACTATGGCGAGGTGCGTCGCCTGCTGCGCGACAAGATCGCGGCGCACGACATCCACTTCACCGGCAAGGGCTTCGATCTGGGTTCGGACGAGCGCGAGATGGTCTGACCGCCGCGTCCTCTCACGGGTCTGACCGTCGACCCATCCATTCAACCACCATCGGGCCAGCCGCGCGCCACGCGTGCAGGTCTGCGGCCGGCGTGCTTTTCAGGGCCCGTGGTAGGGCACCCGTCGTAGGCGCATGAAGTAGACACCCTACTTATTGATAGAGTAGAGTCGCTACGGAATTATGGCTCGCGAACCGACCCGCATCGAACTGCTGCAGGGGACGCTCGATCTCCTGATCTTGCGCACGCTCGTCTTTGGGCCGGCTCACGGCCACGCCATCGCCACCGAGATTCGCTGCCTGTCCGAAGAGGTGCTCCAGGTCGAGACCGGATCCCTCTATCCCGCTCTCCATCGGCTCGAGGCCAACGGCTGGGTCGAGGCCGCCTGGAGGACGTCGGAGAAGGGCAAGCGCGCGAAGTACTACCGCCTCACCCGAACCGGGCGGGCACAGCTCGTTCGGGAGATGTCGAAGTGGGACCGGCTGTCGGTAGCCATGACGAGGGTGCTCCGACCCGCAGAGTAGGAGGGGACTGTGGCGCTTCGAACAGTCTATGCACGCCTGCGTGCACTCTGGCACCGGACGCGGAAGGAAGCAGAGCTCGACGACGAGATCCGGTTCCATCTCACGGAGGAGGCCGACAAGCGCATCGCCGCCGGGCGGTCGGCGGAACAGGCACGACGCGAGGCGCGGAAGGACTTCGGCAACATCATCCGGATTCGGGAGGCGACGCGTGACGTGTGGGGACTCCGGCACGTCGACGAGCTGATCGGCGATCTGCGGATCGGAGCGCGCGGCCTCGCCAAGCGCCCCGGGTTCACGGCGACCGCGGTCCTCACCCTGTTGATCGGCATCGGGGCCAACACGGCGATGTTCAGTATCGTCAACGAGGTCTTGCTGCGTCCGTTGCCCTACCCGGACGCCGAACGGATCGTACACGTGGGCGCACAGTTCCCGCCCGGGCTGGGCTTTCGAGACGGGAGCATCCCGTTTCCGGCGTTACGGCGGGAGGCGGACGCGTTCGAGGAGATCGTCCCGCGGCGAACGCAGGGTGTTCTATTTTCCTGGGGTGGCATCGACGGTCCACAGACGGGCCGCGGGCTGGCCGTCTCTCCATCGCTTTTTCGGGTGCTACGGGCGGCGCCGCTGCTCGGGCGCCTCTTCACCGACGCCGACGCGCAACCCGGCACCGCGCGGGTCGTGCTGTTGAGCTTCGAGACGTGGTCGAACCGTTTCGCCGCAGACCCCGACATCGTCGGTGCGCCGATCGATCTGTTCGACGGGGGACCGCACAGTGTCGTCGGTGTCATGCCCGACGGCTTCTTCTATGCCTCCCGCGAGACAGAGGTCTGGACCCCCTTGGCCCCCGACGCAAGGAACTTCTTCGGCGGTCTGGCACGACTGCGCGACGGTGTGTCCCCTGAGCAGGCCGTCGCAGAAGTCCGGACTATCGTCAATCGGGGACGGAGCACGCCCGTCGGTCCGTCACCTGACGGCGCGCCGGAGACGGAGTTCGTGGTCACGTCGCTGGACCCGCCCGGCGCTTCATCCCGGCCGCCGCTCGTGGCGCTGATGGCGGCGACCGGGCTCGTGTTGCTGATTGCGTGCGCCAATATCGCTGCGCTGCTGCTGTCGCGTGGCCTCGGGCGGCAGCGCGAGATCGCTCTGCGGGCAGCGCTCGGCGCGGGGCGCGCCCGCCTCGTGCGGCAACTGCTGACGGAGAGCGTGCTGCTCAGCGTGGGTGGCGGCGCGCTCGGCCTGTTCGCCGCCACCTGGATCGTTCGCGCCGTCCCCACGCTGGTGCCGTTCGACGTCCCGGGATTGTCCGACGTCAGTGTCGACAGCGCCGCGCTCGCGTTCAGCGTCGCACTCTCGGTGGTCGTCGGGCTGACTGTGGGGGCCCTCCCGGCGCTGCAGTGGTCCCGGCCCGATCTCGTGCGCACGCTCACCGGGAGCGCTCAGTCGACGGCGGACTTTCGTCTCCGCCGCGCGAACTGGTCGCGCGCCGCTCTGGTCAGCGCCCAGGTCGCCCTCGCCTGCGTCATCCTGGTCGGCGCGACGCTCTTGGTCCGTAGCTTTACCGGATGGCTCCAGGTCGACCCCGGGTATGACCCGGCCAACCTACTCACCGCCAAGATAAGCAACCCGAGCCTGCAACAGTGGGAGGACCCAACCGAGCGCCGCAGGGCGATGCGGCAGTTCGGGGAGGCGCTCCTCGAACGCCTTGAGCTGGTTCCGGGCGTGGAAGCCGTCGGAATGTCCAACGCACTGCCGCTGACGCCAGCCCTTAACATGATGCCCGTCATGGCGATGGGCCGTCCACCGCCGGGCGACACGGACATGTATGTCGGAACAGACGGGTTTGAGTTCACAAATGATGTCGCGATTATCCAGAACGTGAGCGCCGGCTGCTTCGACGCGCTGGGAATGCGACTACTCAGCGGCCGCGGGTTCACGGACCGCGAGACACGAGATAGCTCGCCGGTCACCGTCGTCAACGAGACGCTTGAACGCGAGCTCTTCGGCGGGGAGTCGGCCGTCGGTCATCGTCTCCGTCGGGGTGGGCCAGTTCCGGCAGAGAAGGAGATCATTGGTGTGGTCAGCGACGTCAAGTACCACGCAAAGAGGCCATGGGACATCGGTCTTGACCCGACCGCGGTGCTGCCAGAGTTCTATCTACCGTATCTCGGCGTCGCTTTCTCGCCGTGGCTCTCGATCCGCGCCACCGGCGATCCACTCGCCCTCGTCCCGTTCCTCCGCGCGACCGTCGCCGAGGTGGACCCGTGGTTCGTGGTCGACGATGTGATGACGATGGAGGCCCGGCTATCGGCCTCGATCGCGCAGCCTCGATTCTTCGCCGTCTTTGTCGGCGGGTTTGCCGCCATCGCGCTCTTCCTCGCCACCTTCGGCATCTACGGAGTTCTTGCCCACACGGTGGCCCAGCGCCGCCGCGAGATCGGCGTCAGGATGGCCTTGGGCGCTCAGCGTGCGGACGTCGTCGGTCTCGTCGTCCGGCAGGGCGCGATGATGGTCGCCGCCGGCGCGGTGGTCGGACTGGCGGCGGCCGCCGCGTCGACCCGGGTGCTCGCCAGCCTCCTCTTCGGTGTTACCGCCACCGACCTGCCGACGTTCACGGCCAGCGCGATCCTCCTCCTCGTGGTAGGACTGGTCGCCTGCTACCTGCCGGCGCGGCGTGCCACCCGGATCGACCCGATGGTCGCGCTGCGGCACGAGTAGAGCCGACATGAGACGGACCCTTCTGCCAGCGTGGCCTGTCGTGTTGCTGCCGCTCCTGTGGTCGTGCGCCGTCCCGCCGCCAGTCACGGCTCCCGAGAACGCAGGTCTGGACCAACTCACGCGGGCCGAGACTCTGGTCATGCGGGGTGCTACCGGTGCCTGGTCGAAGCCGCGGTACTCTACGAGGATCTGCTGCGCCGCGGGGTGGAACCGGCCACCGCCTCGGCAGGTATCTTCCGGACGGCGCTCCTGACCGGCCTGCGCGAGCGGGAGATGGGCTTGCCGGGCAAGGGGGCGTTCGTGCGCGCGGGCGAGCTTGCCGGCGAAGCGGTGGCGCCCGAGGCATGGCGTTCCTTTCTCGAGATCGCCGATGTGGCCCCGTGGCAGGACGTTGGTTTGACGAGGGAGTTTCTCGAGCGCGCCGACGCCCGGCTGCGCGAGGCGCACCGAGAACGGCGTGACGACTGGAACGCCACGCTCCAACCGCTGGTGCCGACCGACCCGCTTGCTGCCTATCTCTATTTGGGGCTCAACTGCACCGGAGGCTGGTTTGCGGAGCAGCCGCCCGAGCTGGCTGCCGTCCTGGCGGCCCATGACGAGGCGCTGTTCGTTCGCTACCGGCAGGCCCGCTGCAGCGGCGGATTGGTCGAGCTGTCCAGCATTGCGACACTGGAGCCGCGGTTCACCGAAATGGAGTTTTTCCTGGGGCAGCGGGCGATGCAGGATCAAAGCCTCGACCTGGCCGAATTCCATTTTCAGGCCGGCCGCGACGACTGGCCCGACTGGCCGGCGCCGGCGCTGGCCCCGGGCCGTCTCCTCTTGGTCGCCGAGGACTTCACGAGCAGTCTGGCCCATTTCGACGAGGTGCTGACGTTGGTGCCCGACCAGCGGGACGCGCTGCTGGGCAAGGCGACGGCCCTGAGCTATCTCGAGCGCGGGGAAGAGACGCTGGCTCCGCTCGACCGGCTGGTGGAGCTGGGCCAATGGTATCTGGGGGAGGCTTACTACTGGCGCGCCTGGAACCGGTTCACCCTCAGAGCCGACGAATTGGCCAGGGAGGACATCGAACAGGCGAAGACCCACCGCTCCGACGCGGATGTGTTCGTGCTGTCCGGTGTGATCGCGCTGGAACAGGACCGTCTGGTCGACGCCCGCCGGGAGCTCGAGACCGCCCAGCAACGCGACCGAACCGACTGCGACGCCTCTTTCCACCTGGGGCGAGTAGGTATCAAGGAGACACTGTGGCCTGAGACGGGGCGGGATTTTGGCGTCGCGGCACCGTGCTTCAGGGGCGCGGCAGCGCAGGTCGCCGCCGACCTGGCGGACCTGCGTCAGGATTCGACGGTGCCGGCAGATCGCCGAGCCCGACTGATCGTGAGACGGGAGGCGGAGCTCGCGACATTGGAGCGACAGGCCGCATCGAGCGCCTACAACGCCGCGCTCGCGTATTTCAACGCCATGACGCCGATTGACGCGCGACGCCATGCCGAAGAGGCTGCCGCCCACGCCGACTTCACCGAAGACGCGAGGTCGCTGCTGGGGCGCATCGACCTGGCCTTCCCAGGGCGCGCGGAGGTGGAGGCCAGGCCGCTCGAGGGATTCCCGGCGGGGTATGCGTCCCGTTTCGTGGAGGTGCACGGCTCGCGCATGCACTACGTCGAGGCGGGCGAAGGCAATCCCATCCTCTTCATCCACGGCAATCCGACCTCCTCGTGCCTGTGGCGCAACATCATGCCCCTCGTGGCGGAGAAGGGCCGAGTGATTGCCCTCGATCTGATCGGCTTCGGGCAATCCGACAAGCCAGAGCTGGACTACGTGCTGACCGATCACACGCGGTATCTCAACGGCTTCATCGAGGCGCTTGGGCTGCGGGACGTCACATTGGTCATGCACGAATGGGGCTCGTTTCTGGGTTTTCAGTACGCGATGGACCATGCGGACAACGTGCAGGGCATCGCGTTCATGGAAGCCATGGTCCCTTCCTCATCCCTCGGTATCGTCGAGAGACTGTCACCAGACGGCGCGTGGACGCTTAGGCAACCCTCGACTTCGACTAGGGAGTCGGGTCCGTCACGGTTGGTCGTGCGGCCGACCGGTCCCGGCGAGGAGCGCGTCTTCACGCTGCCGTCGCTCCAGTCTTTCGGCGTTCAGGGTCTGTTTCCCGATAGCGAACAGGTGTTGTTGGCCGGTGTCGAGCGCGGTGGGTCGAATGCGCGACTCTACCGTTTCAATCTCGCGACCGAGCTGCTGACACCGCTGGGCCTCCCCCCCATTGAAGGCCGGGTGGCGCTCTCACCCGACGGTCGCTCGGTGGTCATGCCGAATGCGGAGGGCGTGCTGACTGTGTTCGACGTCGAGTCCGGCGAAGCGCGGCCAATGCATGAGGCGCGGGCAGCAAACGCTCCTGCCATGGCGTGGGAAGCGGCAGGTCGACTCTTGTTCCAGATGCGCGACCCGGAGCGCGGCTACGAGCAGGTGGTGAACCAGAACGCGTTCATCGAGCGTCTCATGCCGGCGTGGACCGCGCGGGACCTGACTGCCGAGGAGTGGTCCGTCTACAGGGCGCCATTTCGTGACGTCGCCTCGCGGAAACCAATCCACGTCTTGCGCCAGGAGCGTGGGCAACCGCACACCAACGAGATCGTCGCCGCCTATGGACGGTGGCTGTCCGAAGCTCCCGTTCCGAAGCTCTTGATCGGGTTCACGCCGGGCCGGCTCCTCCCAGACCGGAACGTGCAGTTGGCGCGCGCGACCATGCCCAATCTCACCGTCGTCGACGGCGGGTTCGGCATGCACTACGTGCAGGAAGACCAGCCAGAGACGATCGGGCATGCGATCGCCGAGTGGATGGATGACAACGGACTGAGTCGGGAGTAGGAGGGGACCGTGCCGCCTGCGGCATCTTCGAGGTACTACGGCGCCGGTGCAAGGATGACAAGCACGAGTAGGCGTTCGGTGCCGGTGTTGCGGATGCCGTGAGGCGCGCCGTCGGGTGCCACCAACAAGATACCCGCACGCATCGGAACGTCGCGGCCTTCGAGCAGGAAGTGTCCCCGGCCTTCAACGACCTGGTAGATCTTGTCCATGCCCTCATGCGCGTGCAGCGCATGTTCCTGCCCGGGCTCGAACGCATTCAACCCGACCATTACATGCTCGGAGCGGAAGATGGTGCTCTTGCCCATCTTGTCCGGCGAGTAGACGGCAAGGTCTCGAGGCTGGATCGGGGTGGGATGTTCCATGCGCGCGATTCTAGCGCACCGGTCCCTATTCGGCTCGCAATACAGTCATCGGGTGGGCGGTTCTTGTAGCTGTCGGTCGGAACGTCCACAGCCCAAAGCCGATGACCACTCCGCTCAAGAGCGCCCGAAGCCTGCAGCCCTCGAGCAGATGAGCTATCGGATCTGCTCGAGTACGATCCCGATCAACCCGGGTCCAGTCGCGGTCGGGTCGCCGATCCAGCCTGGCGGGGTGAGCCAGACAAAGGAGAGGATAGCGATGACCATGAGATCGTATTGCCAGGTGGCCCGGTCGAAGGTCCAGTAGAGCGCGTGCCAGACGGCGCGCAGCGGCAGGGTCAACAGCGACTGTCCCAACCAGGCGGGGCTGGCTTCCTGCGCCTTGAGGGCCCGCCACGTGAAGTAGATGCGGTCGACCACGGTCACCACCGACAGCACCAGGATGACCCAGAGCACGGCGCTCACCCGGTTGGTGAAGGCGCCGATCATCACCAGCACGATCCGCTCGGGTCGTTCCATGAAGCCGACCTTGCACTTCTCGATGATCGACTCAGCGCGGGCTCGGGTGTAGCTGGTCATCACCGAGAACATCATCGCGAAGGCGGCAACCATCACATAGTCGGTGCGCCCGCCCTGGGCGTAGAGATAAATGACACCGATGAACAGCGACAGGTCCGAGAACCGGTCCATGACCGAGTCCCAGAAACCGCCGAACGACGATGCCAGGTTGCTGGCTTCGGCCACCTTGCCGTCGATGAAGTCGAAGATGTTGGCGACCAGCATGATGAAGCCGGCCGCGATGAATTCGCCCACGGCGAACTGCCAGGCGGCGGCGAAGTTGATGATCACGCCCACCAGCGTGAGCACGTTCGGGTGAATCCGGAGCGCCACGCACGCGCTGATGATGGCGCGGAGCGGGAACATGCAGGCGGCGCCAATCGCGCCAGTGAACGTCATGCTGGGAGGGCTATAATCGTCAGGGATGCACGGGTCAACCGGGTCCATCCATTGGTTCCCACCACCGGTGACTCGATCCTCGCAGTGTAGCCCATGGCCATTCGCGATCTCAAGGCTCAGATTACGCGGCTACCGGAGCAACCGGGGGTCTACCTCTATTTCAACGACGCCGACGAGACGTTGTATATCGGCCGGGCCCGCGCGCTGCGCGATCGGGTACGCAGCTATCTGAGCGCCTATGGCTCGAGCCCGAAGACCGATGCTCTGCTCAAGGAGGTGACCAGGCTCGAGGTCATCGTCACCGACTCGCTCGTCGAGGCGCTGGCGCTCGAGAACCACCTCATCAAACAGCGCGCGCCGCGCTTCAACATTCTCCTGCGCGACGACAAGAACTATCCCTATTTGCAGCTGACCACCGCCGAGGCGTTTCCGCGGGTGCTCGTGGCGCGGCGGGTCGCTCGCGACGGCAACCATTACGCCGGCCCGTTCCTGCCAGCGACCTTGGCGCGCAAGACGATGTCGCTTACCCACAAGCTGTTCGGCATCCGGTCGTGCAACGAAGTGATTACCGGTCGGCGCGACCGGGCCTGTCTTGAATACGACATCAAGCGCTGTGTCGCGCCGTGTGTCGAGGAGATCTGCAGTCAGACGCAATATGGCGAGGCGGTCGAGCACACGCGGATGTTTCTCGAAGGGCGTAACGACGAGCTGATCGCCGATCTGAAGCGCCGGATGTTGTTGGCGTCCGACGACCTGCGCTACGAGGAGGCGGCGCAAATCCGAGACGCCATCAAGACAGTCGAGACGTTGCGGGACCGCCAGCAGAAGATGTCGACGGTGCGGCTTGGAGACCGCGATGCGTTCGGGATAAAGACCGGGCCGGCCGGCGCGGTCATCCAGGTGTTCCAGATGCGCGGCGGTCGGGTCATCGAGCGAGTCGAGCTGGTGGCGAGCGCATCGGCAGGTAACGCGGCTGGCGAGCAGGAAACGGTGCAGGCGGCGCTGCAGCAGTTCTACGAAGTGCGAACGGCGCCGCCCGAGGTCCACGTGCCGGTCGAGGTCGAGGACAAGGAATCGGTCGAGGGCTGGCTGAGTGAGCACGCCGGGCGAAAGGTGACGCTCTCGGTCCCGAAACGGGGCGACAAGCGCGGATTGCTTGACTTGGCTACCCGCAACGCCGTACTGGGCTATCGCTCGCGCTACAGCGACGAAGGTATGGCGCGCGGCCAGGCGCTCGAGGAGCTGCGACAGGTGCTGGGTCTGCCGGCGGTGCCACGAAGGATCGAGTGCTTCGACATTTCGACGATTCAGGGCAGCGAGACGGTCGGGTCGATGGTGGTCTGCGAGGACGGCCGGCTCGTGCGCAAGGAGTACCGGAAGTACCGTGTGCGCGGCGACCGATGGGGGGAGGAACGCACCGCGGCGCCCGGCGCCCGCCGCTCACGGTCAGGGCGTCGTGCCCGGAAGCCTGCGGGACCCGCCGCCCGGCCTGCCTCGAGCGACGTCGGCGGTTCGTCGTCGAACGGTGCCGGTGGAGTCGAGAGGTTGTTGGACGATTTCGCGGCGATGCACGAGGTGGTGGGACGACGCTGTCGCCGGTTGCTGGACAACGGCGACCCGTTGCCCGACCTGGTGGTCATCGATGGCGGCAAAGGGCAGCTCTCGGCCGCCTATGAGGCGTTTGGGGTGCTCGGTCTGTCGAACCTGGTGGCGGTCGGGCTCGCCAAGAAAGAAGAGCTCGTCTTTACTCGAGATGCCTCCGACCCGATCATCCTCGAGCCAACCAGCGCCGCCCTCTTGTTGTTGCAACGGATTCGCGATGAGGCGCACCGATTCGCGGTCACCTATCATCGGAACGCGCGCACCAGACGGGACTTCCGGTCGGAGCTCGACGACATCCCCGGGGTTGGCGCCCGCCGACGCCTGGCGTTGCTCACCCGGTTCGGCAGCGTGGCCAACATTAGACGCGCAACGCGCGAGGAGCTGGTGCCGGTTCTCGGGGCCAGGGTCGCCGATGCGGTCATCCGGTATTTTGCCGACCGACCCCGCCGTCGGGCCGACGTGCCCTGACGTGTGCCGGTTGCCCTATACGGGCCACAAGTCATATCCTTGCTCGACTTGCCAGATATCGGTCAGCTTCTCATCATCCTCTCCGTCCTGCTGTTTTCCTTGACGGTTCACGAGACGGCGCACGCCGTGACCGCGGATTGGTACGGGGACCCGACCGCACGTCGGTTGGGCCGGATCTCGCTGAACCCGGTTGTGCATGTCGACCCTGTCGGAACCGTCATGTTGCCGTTGCTGGGGATTCTGGCGGGTGGGTTTGTCTTTGGCTGGGCGAAGCCGGTACCGGTCAACCCCGCCAATCTGAAGAACCATCGCCGAGATTTTCTGGTCATCGCGGCGGCGGGTCCGGTCAGCAACATCATCCTGGCCATCGGCGCCTCCAGCCTGCTCGGCGCCGTGCCAGGTGGACTGGAAGCGTCGGAGGGGATACCAGGTACGCTGGCGACCTTCGGGTTCGCCATGTTGCAGCTCAACCTGCTGCTCGCGGTGTTCAACATGCTGCCGATCCCGCCGCTCGACGGCGGAAACGTGCTGGCTGGGGTGCTACCCGAGGCTCTGGCAGCCGGCTACGATCGGCTCATCCGGCCGTATGGCTTCGTGATCCTGATCGTGCTTATGGCGACCGGCTGGCTCTCACGGCTCATCGGGCCGCCGTTCGCCTTTCTCATGGGGTTGTTGCTACCGTGAAGCCACGCGTCGTCTCCGGCATGCGTCCCACCGGCAAGTTGCACCTCGGTCACCTCGTAGGGGCGCTGCACCAGTGGGCCGCGCTGCAAGAGAAATACGACTGCATGTATTTCGTCGCCGACTGGCACGCCCTCACCAGCGAGTATGCCGACACCGGCGAGCTGACCTCCTACACCTACGACAACGTCGCCGACTGGATTGCGGCCGGTATCGACCCGGAGCAGTCCACGCTGTTCGTGCAGTCGCTGGTGCCGGAGCATGCCGAGCTGTATCTGCTGATGTCGATGGTGGTGCCGATTCCGTGGCTGGAGCGGGTGCCGACCTACAAGGAGCAGATCGCGCAGATGGCCGAGAAAGACCTCTCGACCCTGGGCTTTCTCGGCTATCCCTTGCTACAGGGCGCCGATGTGGTGATTTACAAAGCGCAGTATGTGCCGGTGGGCGAGGACCAGGTGGCGCACCTCGAGCTGAACCGCGAGGTGATTCGCCGGTTCCACGGGTTCTACGGCGAGCTGTTTCCCGAGCCGCAGCCGCTCTTGAGCAATTTTCCACGGTTGCCCGGTCTCGACAACCGCAAGATGAGCAAGAGTTACGGCAACTCGATTGCCTTATCGGACGACGCCGAGACCGTGAAGAAGAAGGTCATGAGTATGTACACGGATCCGAAGCGGATCCGCGCCGACATTCCAGGTACCGTGGAAGGCAACCCGGTGTTTGTCTACCACGACGCCTTCAATCCCGACGTGGCTGAGGTTGACGACTTGAAGACCCGGTATCGTGCCGGCACTGTGGGGGACGTCGAGGTCAAGCAGAAGCTCGTGCGAGCGATTAACACGATGCTCGACCCGATACGCGAGCGCCGGGCCGAGGTGCTGGCACAGCCGGCGCGGGTGCGGGAGATCCTGATGGATGGGTCGAGCCGTGCACGGGCGATCGCCCGGGAGACGATGACGCAGGTCCGGGAAGCGGTGGGGTTGAGCTACTCGTGAGCACAAAGAAGTCAGAAGTCAGAGTCGACGAGTTCGAATCGATACTCGAGCAGTACCCGATCAAGCTCGAGAACTTCGAAGGGCCGCTCGATCTGCTGCTGCACTTGATCAAGAAGCACGAAGTCGACATCTACGACATCCCGATCGTGCTCATCACGACGCAATATCTCAACTACCTCGACCTCATGAAGGAGCTCGACCTCGATACCGCGGGCGAGTTTCTGGTGATGGCGGCCACGCTCATTCACATAAAGGCGCGGACGCTCGTTCCACGTCTCGAGTTCGAGACCGAGGAGGAGGGAGACCTCGAAGACCCGCGTGACGCCTTGGTCCGACGGCTTATCGAGCACCAGAAGTACAAGGCGGCGGCCGAGCTGCTCCACGAGCGCGAGACGGTGCGCAGCGCGCAGTGGGGGCGGTCTGACGAGCGGACCGCCGATATCGCCGGCGAGCCGTTCGAGCGCGAGCTCGAGGTGGACCTCTTCGGCTTGTTGCAGGCCTTCCAGGCGGTGATCAAGCGGGCGCGCGAGCGCCCGGGCGTGATGCTGCCAGGCGAACAGGTCTCCATCGAGACCCGGACCCGTCAGCTCATGGAGCGGTTGTCGGAAACAGAGGCGTGTGGATTCGAGGAGCTCTTCGACGACGCCGACAGTCGTGGCGAGCTGATCACGACCTTCCTCGCGCTCCTCGAGATGATTCGCCTGAAGCTCATCCGCGTGTTCCAGTCCGGCGCCTTTGGTCCCATTCGGGTGTATCTTCGCGAAAGATCCGGGGACGCTCCGAAACCGCTCGGGGACGAAGGCCACACGCAGGAGGCAGGAGGCAGGAGGCAGGAGGCAGGAGAAAGCAGGAAGGATGCACCAGATTAGTTCGACGGAGCCATGCAGGTGGAATCATTCCAGATGACGCTAGTGAACGAACCAGATCGAGGCAGAGCGCGGAAGCCGAGCACCGGCGTCTCCTGCCTCCTGCCTCCTGACTCCTCAAGAGAAGACGAGCACCCCATGTCCGACGAGCTCAAACCAATCATCGAGGCCCTCATCTTCGCGTCGCCCGACCCGCTGACGCCCAAGACGCTCTTCCAGTTGCTCGACACCGAGCCGCCCGAAGACGTGGAACGGGCGCTCGAAGGTCTCCGGTCCGACTACCAGCAGCGAGGCGGACTGCAGATGGTGGAGGTGGCCGGCGGCTACCAGATTTGCACCCGCCCCGAGCTGCACGAGTGGGTGCGACGCCTCTTTCACGAGCAATCCAAGCAGCGGTTGTCGGTACAGGCGCTCGAGACGCTGGCGGTCATCGCCTACAAGCAACCGATTACTGGGCCAGAAATCGCCGAGATTCGCGGGGTCAATGCCTCCGGCGTCGTCGGGACGCTACTGGAGCGGCAACTGGTGAAGGTGGTGGGGCGCAAGCAGGTGGTTGGACGGCCGTTCCTCTACGCTACCACCCGCGAGTTCCTGAACCGGTTCGGGCTCGGCGATCTCAGCGAGCTGCCGAAGGTGGAGGAGATGGCAGAGGCGCTCGGCATGGAAGTGCCGCCGCTGCTGGCCCAGCCGGGGCCGTCGACCGAGTCATTGCCGTTCGATAGTGAGCCCGAGGTGTCTGAGGACCCGGAGCCGTCGCCCTCCGAGCAGGTGCATTAGACGGATGCCCTCAGGAGACAGGAGACAGGAGACAGGAGGCAGGAGGGCTGCGCCGGCATCAGAACCTGAAGGGGTGCGCCTGCAGAAGATCATCGCGGCGGCCGGGGTGGCGTCGCGACGGGCGGCCGAGACGCTGATGCGCGAAGGCCGCGTCACCGTCAATGGCGTCGTCGTCTCCGCTCTGGGCGCGCGCGCCGAACCGGAGACCGACGACATCCGCGTGGACGGGCGGCGGGTCGGCCGTGTGGGACGACGGCGGTATCTGCTGCTGAACAAGCCGCGTGGCGTCATGACGACCCGGGACGATCCCCAGCGGCGCCGGACCGTGATGGATCTGCTGTCGGGCGTGCGCGACTCTGTCTATCCGGTTGGCCGCCTGGATTACGACAGCGAGGGCTTGCTGCTGCTGACGAACGATGGCGACATGGCGGCCAGGCTGACCCATCCGCGTCACGGTATCGAACGCGTCTACGAGGCGCGAGTGCGTGGGGTGCCCGATGCTCAGGCTCTGAAACGGCTTGCTCGTGGAGTCGTGCTCGATGGCCGCCCCACGGCGCCGGCCACGGCCGGCCTGGTCGGAGCCGGGCGTGGCCTGCATGGAGACCAAGGGCTGCTGCGGATTGTCATCACCGAGGGGCGGAAGCGGCAGGTGCGTCATATGTGCGAGGCGATCGGGCATCCGGTCGTGCGGCTGCGTCGCGTCCAAATTGGACCGATCAAGGACAAGTCGCTGAGACCCGGACAGTTCCGCGACCTGACCCCCGGCGAGGTCACCGCACTGCGTTGCGCCGTTGCGCTCGCCGAGCCATCCGCCGAGCACGACCGAGCAGCCAATGCCCCAAGCCGAAAGCCCAACGCCGCCAAGCGTCCGAAGCCTGTAGCCCGCAGCCTGAAGACTGGAGCGAAGCGGCGAGGTCGCCCGTGACCAAGACGACGACACACGAACCCGTCATCACCATTGATGGCCCATCGGGTGCCGGTAAGGGCAGCGTGTCGCGCGCTGTCGCCAAGAAGCTCGGGTGCCGCTATGTCGATACGGGGGCGATGTATCGGGCGGTAGCCTGGATGGCGACTCACGACGGTCTCGCGCTCGACGACGAGCCGGCGGTCAGCGCCCTGGCCGATCGGGTCGAGATGACGCTCGATGACCAGACCGTGCTCATCGAGGGCCATGACGTGACCAGCGCCATCCGAACGGCGCACATCGATGCCGCGGCGGCACGCGTCGCCCGGATGCCGGCGGTCCGGGACGTGCTGGTGCGACGACAGCGAGCCTACGCGGCGGCTGGTGGCCTCGTCATGGAGGGCCGCGACATCGGCACGACCGTCTTTCCCGAGGCCGACGTGAAGATCTACCTCGATGCATCCCCAGAGGAGCGCGCCGTGCGGCGGGCCTCCGACCCGGCCCATGGTCTCGGCCGTCCCAAGGCGGCGCTGTCCAGTGTGGCCAGTGCGCTCGAGGCCCGGGACCACTCGGACCGCACGCGAAAGAGCTCCCCGCTCGTGAAGGCCGGCGACGCGGTGCATGTCGACACGACCGGGACACCGCTGGATGGGGTCGTCGAGCAGGTGTTGGACATCGTACGACAGCGACTCGCCGCTGCCGGGTTTTCGACCCATTTCATTTGACTGAGCGCCGATAACTGTCGTATAGTCTGAGGCTTATCGCTGATCGGCGAGGCTCGGATGGCAGTCGATACGGCGTCGGTGTGCGGCGTCGGCGAGGCTACGGCTCGCGAAGCTCAGCGTAGGTTTGTAACAGGAGGACTGGCAGTTCCATGACGAAGGTTGAAGACCTCGAGAACGTCACCGACCCGGTGAAGGCTGCGCGACCGGGTCCCATGATGGTCGTGACGCACGAGGAAGAGGATGAGCGACCCGACCGGGACGAATACGAGAATCTGCTGAAGCTGTACGAGGGCAGTTTCCGCAACATTGCCGAGGGCGAGGTCATCAAGGGCACCGTGCTGAAGGTATCGTCGTCGGATGTCGTGGTCGACGTCGGGTACAAATCCGAAGGCATCATCCAACTCCAGGAGTTTATCGACGAGCAGGGCGAGTGTATCGTCCAGCCCGGAGACACGGTCGACGTGCTGCTCGAGCGCACCGAAGACCGGGACGGCCATATCGTGCTGTCGCGCGAGAAGGCCGAGAAGATGAAGATCTGGGACGAGGTCGAGAAGGCGTATGACGACAAGAAGGTCGTCATCGGCCGCGTCATCGAACGGATCAAAGGCGGGTTGGCCGTCGACATCGGCGTCCGGGCTTTTCTGCCCGGCTCGCAGGTCGACGTGCGCCCGGTGCGTAATCTCGACGCGCTGCGTGGCCAGGAGCTGCGCATGCTCGTCATCAAGGTCAACAAAAAGCGCGGCAACATCGTGCTGTCCCGCAAAGTGCTCCTCGAAGAGGAGAACGCGGAAAAGAAGAAGCACACGCTTGCCACCCTGGAGGAAGGGAAGGTGCTGCGGGGGACGGTCAAGAACATCACCGACTACGGCGCCTTCATCGACCTTGGCGGAATCGACGGGCTGCTGCACGTGACCGATATGTCGTGGGGTCGCGCCGCGCACCCGTCCGATCTGTTCAAGGTGAACGACGAAGCGGATGTCGTGGTGTTGAAGTTCGACCGGACCACCGAGCGGGTGTCGCTGGGCTACAAGCAGCTGCACGCCGATCCGTGGACCGCGGTGGAAGAGCGGTATCCAGTGGGACAGCGTGTGGACGGCAAGGTCGTCAGCCTGACCGACTACGGCGCGTTCGTCGAGCTCGAGCCGGGCGTCGAAGGGCTGATTCACGTCTCCGAGATGTCGTGGAGCAAGCGGGTGAAGCACCCGTCGAAGCTGCTCAACGTCGGAGACGCCGTCGAGTCGATGGTGCTCGGTGTCGACCCACAAGCGCGGCGCATCTCCTTGGGGCTCAAGCAGGTCGAGTCCAACCCCTGGCACCAGCTGGCCGACAAGTACCCGATCGGGTCCACACTGACCGGGAAGGTGCGCAACCTCACCGAGTTCGGGGCGTTTGTCGAGGTTGAGGAAGGGATCGACGGGTTGATCCACATCTCGGACATGTCGTGGCGCAAGCGCTTGAAGCATCCCTCCGAGGTCCTCAAGAAGGGGGACGAGGTCGAGGCGATGGTGCTCAACATCGACCCCGACAACCAGCGACTCTCTCTCGGGCTGAAGCAGCTGGCGACCGACATCTGGGACGACTTCTTCGAGAACAACAAGGTCGGGACTGTCGTCGAAGGTAAGGTTGTCCGGATTACCAACTTCGGCGCCTTCGTGGAGTTGGCCGAGGGTATCGAGGGGCTCATCCATGTGTCGGAGTTCGACGACCAGGCCGGGCATGACAAGGTCGAGCTGAAGGTCGACGAGGTCACGAGCATGAAGATCATCAAGCTCAGTCCGAGTGAGCGGAAGATCGGTCTCAGCATCCGCGCCCTGAAGTCGGACGACTACGAAGTGGACTGGGAATCGTACGGCAGCGGCGAGTCCGGGTCGCCGGCGGTGACGCTCGGCGATCACTTCAAGAACCAGTCCGACGATTAGTCCACGAGCGGCCCGCTCAGGGCCCGGGAGTGGTCGCCGGGGCGGCAAGGGGGGATCTTGGCAGCAGGCGGGAGCATGACGAAGGCGGCGCTCGTCGAGGAAGTGTCGCGAGTCTCCGATCTCACCAAGAAACACTCCGAGGTGATCGTCGACACCGTGTTCCGCAGCATCATCAGCGCCCTGCGTCGCGGTGAGAAGATCGAGCTGCGGGGCTTCGGGAGCTTTCGTCTCCGGCAGCGCGAACCCCGAAAGGGGCGGAACCCCAAGACCGGCGACCGCGTCGACGTGCCGCCCAAGCAGGTGCCCTACTTCAAGCCCGGTAAGGAGCTCAAAGAGCTGATCAACCGGGAGCCGTTGCAAGACACGCCAGAGGACCCGCCCACGTCGGCACCGTCGCCAGTGCCTGGTTCCGGCGTCACGCGCTACTAGCGTTTCCCCAAGGAGTCAGGAGACAGGAGGCAGGGGGCAGGAGAAGCTGGAGGGCTTCGCCAGTGTCCTGTGTCATCGCGTGGAACGACTCTGGTCCCCGTGGAGGCTTGATTACGTGACCGGCGCGGCCGGGCAGGCATCGAACGACGAGTGCGTGTTCTGCGCGGCCCAGACCCGCACCGGGTCGGAGTCCTTGATCGTCGCGCGTGGCCAGACCTGCTTCGTCATTCTCAATCTCTACCCCTACAACAGCGGCCACGTCATGGTGGTGCCGAACCGCCACGTTGGGTCGCTCGCCGAGGCGTCGCGTCAGGAGCTGACCGAGCTGATGAGGCTGACGCGCCGTGCCGAGATCGCGTTGACCGAGGCGTATCGACCGCACGGGATGAACCTGGGGATCAACCTTGGGCGCCCGGCGGGCGCCGGTATTCCAGGACACCTCCACATGCATCTCGTGCCTCGCTGGGACGGCGATACCAACTTCATGACCGTGGTTGGGGAGACCCGGGTCGTGCCAGAGGAACTGCCCGAGTCCATGAAGCGGCTCACACCGATCTTTGACCGCCTGGCCCGGGCGGACACTGAAGCGGACTGAAGCAGCCATTCATCGCTCGGCGAGGATGCCGGCCGCGATGACCATCCGCTGCACTTCCGAGGTGCCCTGGTAGATCTCGGTCGCGCGGACGTCACGGACCAGGCGTTCGACGGTGGAGCCACGGCGGTAGCCGGCCGAGGCCAGGTTCTGCATCGCCTGGTCGGCGGCCCGGTGCGCGGCTTCCGAGGCATACAGCTTCGCCATCGCTGCTTCCACGGTGCAACGTTCCTGCGTGTCCTTCGCGGCGGCGCCCCGATACAGCAGCATGCGCGCCGCCTCGAGCTCGGTCGCCATGTCGGCCAGCATCCATTGCACCGCCTGATATCGGCCAATCGGCCGCCCGAAAGTTTGCCGTTTTTTCGCGTGCGCGAGCGCCTCGTCAAACGCCGCCTGGCCGACGCCCAGGGCCTGGGCAGCGATGGCTACCCGCCCACCTTCGAGGGCCCACAAGGCGATCTGGAACCCTTCGCCCGGCGCACCGAGCATCGCCTCGGTGCCGACGTGGACGTCCTGGAGATCGATGTCCCGGCAGCCGAGACCGCGCATGCCGAGGGAGTCGGCTGTGGCTCGTGACTGCAGGCCCGGTGTGCCGGTCGGCACCAGGAACGCCGACACGCCGCGGCCGCCAATTCCTGGTTCGGTCGCCGCAAACACCAGGAGCAGCTCGGCAACCTCGCCGTTGGCGACCCACACCTTGTGGCCGTTGAGGCTGTAGCCGGCGCCCGCTTCCGTGGCGGTGGTCTGCTGATGTGCGGCATCGGTGCCCGCATCCGGTTCCGATAGCGCGAAGGCGCCGACCGCCTCGCCGGTGGCCAGACGGCGCAGCCAGGCGGCGCGCTGACTCGCCGCGCCGAACCGCGCGATCACCTCGGCAACAAGCGAGTTGTTGACGGCCAGGATGACCGCCAGCGTGGCGCTGGCGTGGGCGACCTCCTCGACCGCCAGGGCATAGCTGATGTAGTCGCGGCCCGCGCCGCCCGCTTCGATCGGGATCGTGACCCCCATCAGACCGCGTGCGCCCGCCTCCCGCACCAGGTCGCTGGGAAAGTGGTCCTCGGCGTCGATCTGCGCGGCCCGCGGTCTGACCTCCGCATCGGCGAATTGGCGGACGGCCTCGCGAAACGCCTCCTGCTCGGCGGTCAATTCGAGTCGCATGGTCGAGTGTGTCCCCAAGGAAGCAGGAGGCAGGAGGCAGGAGACAGGAGAAGCCGGTGGGCTTCGCCAGCTTCAGCTCGAGAAACTAACACGGCGGACTTCAGTCGTCGAGGCGCCGTTCGCCCGGGATCTCCGTCCGTCATGCTTGATTGCCAATCCAACGGTCCATCCTTTCATCGCATGCAGCCTGTGAACATGATCATACGTGAGTGGCGGCAGGCTGGATGTTCGGGTGGTATCATGGGCTAGGCGCCACGACCCAGGAAGGACACACATGTCGAGCATCCGATGGTGGACGTCACGTCCCGTCGCGCGCCAGCTGGACCTGACCGGGTGGTTCCCACCGGTCATGGTGGCCTGTGTGGTCTTCCTGGTGGCGCTTGGCGTGACCGGCGCCGCGCAGCAACCCCCCGATGCGCAGCCTGCCGGCACCCCCCAGCCGTCCGAGGCGTCAGACCCGGCCCCCGACCAGGCGCCGGACGGGCAAGACGACCCGGACGGGCAACCGGTGTTCCGGTCCGAGATCAACTTCGTGCGGGTGGACGCGATTGTCACCGACGATGATGACAACTTCGTACTCGATTTGACGGCGGACGACTTCGAGATTCTCGAGGATGACGCACTCCAGCAGATCGAGTCGTTCGAGCTCGTCGAGATCACCGGTGAGCCCGACCCGTCGCTGCCGCCGCCGTCGAGCATCCGCAACGAGTATGACCAGGAGCGCGAGGCCGCCCGGCCCGACTCGCGCATCTTCGTCTTCTTTCTCGACGACTATCACGTCCGTGACGGGAACGCCATGCGAATGACGGCGCCGTTAGTGGAGTTCGTCCAGACCGAGCTCGCGCCAACCGACCTGGTGGCGGTCATGTATCCGATGACGCCGATGTTCGACGTCCGCCTCACCCGCGATCACGCGCAGATCATCCGGGCGCTCCAGGCGTTCGAAGGCCGCAAGTACAACTACGATCCGCGCAACACGTACGAGCAGGCGTACGCCTATTATCCGACGACCCAGGTCGAGCGTATCCGGAACGACGTGAGCTTGTCGGGGCTCAAGGCGCTGGCGATCCATCTGGGCGGGCTGCGTGAGGGGCGCAAGTCGATCATCGTGTTGAGTGAGGGCTACTCGAACTGGGTGCCGCCGCAGCTGCGAGACCAGAGCGCCGCCGGCGGTGGCCTGCGCAGTTCTCAGCGCTACGACCCATTTGCGGGTGTGAACCGAGGAGAGCAGTCGTCCCAGTTCTTCGAAGACGCCGAGATGCGGCTGAATCTGATGTGGGCCGCCGACGTGGCGAACAAGAACAACACGAGCCTCTACATGGTCGATCCTCGAGGGCTGGCGATCTACGAGTACGACTTGAGCACCGTGCCGATCGAGACCCAGACCGACGGACGGGTCCTGCGGGCTTTGCAGGACACCCTGTATGTCCTTGCCGACGAGACCGACGGGCGCGCGATTGTGAACCGGAACGATGTCGGACCTGGTTTGGCACAGATTGTTCGCGACCAGAGTGCATACTACCTGCTGGGCTATACCTCGGCGGAGGCGCCCATTGACGGCAAGTTTCACGAGATCGAGGTCCGTGTGAATCGGCCCGATGTAAAGATCCGCGCCCGCCCGGGCTACTACGCGCTCACCGAGGAGAACGCCGCTCGAGTGCTGGCGCCGCCGAAGCCGGAGGTCCCGAAGGCGGTGGATATCGCGCTGGCGAAATTGGCGGAGCCGACGCGTGGCCGACTGGTTCGGACCTGGGTCGGCACGCGGCGTGGCGACAACGGCAAGACGAAGGTGACGTTTGTCTGGGAGCCGGTCGGAACCGGCCAGAGTCAGCGGAGCGAATCGGCGTCCCAGGTGATGCTGATGGCCATGAGCGATAGTGGCGCGTATTTCCGCGGGGAAGTGCCGAGCCGGGGCAACGAGTCGCCGCGAGCGGATTTCGAGGCAGACCCCGGCGAGCTCGAGCTCAATGCGGCCATCGAGGACGAGTACGGCGATGTGCTCGACCGGGCGGTGAACGAGGTGACGATCCCAGATTTCACCGGCACCGACGTCGCCTTGAGCACCCCGGCGGTCCACCGCGCGCAAAACGAGCTCCAGCTGAGACAGCTCGTTGACAACCCCGATGCCTTGCCGACCGCGACCCGCTTCTTTCGGCGTACCGAGGCACTGCTGGTGCGTGTCGAGGCATACACGCCGGGCAATATGCCCTCGGTGGTCACCGCGAAGCTGTTGAGCCGGGAAGGTACGCCGATGCGGGATCTCCCCGTCGAGGCGCCGTCGGCTGGTGAACAGCACCAGCTGACCCTGCAGTTGGCGCCGTTCCCGCGAGGAGACTACCTGATCGAGATCTCGGCCGCGTCGGGCGACGATGCGGCGTCCACGCTCGTGGCGTTTCGCATTCAGGGATGACATCGCGCGACGCCCTGGCTCCTCGATGACATGAACACCTGCCTCGGATGGATATGGATAAGATCCGCGTCATCATTGCAAAACCGGGTCTGGACGGACACGACCGCGGCGCGAAGGTGATTGCGCGCGCGCTGCGCGACGAAGGGATGGAGGTCATCTACACCGGTCTTCGCCAGACACCTGAGCAGATCGTCGAGGCCGCCCTGCAAGAGGACGCGGGCGTCATCGGCCTGTCGATTCTGTCCGGCGCTCACAACCATGTTTGCCCTCGGGTGATGGCTCTGTTGCGGGAGAAAGGTCTCGACGATGTTGTCGTGGTGGTCGGGGGCATCATTCCCGATGTGGACCTGCCCGGGTTGCGGAGCATCGGAATCGAGGGGGTGTTTCAACCCGGAACACCAATGCGGGACATCGTCAAGTTCATCCGTGAGCACCACCGACAAGTCCCGGCCTAGTTCGCCTCCAGTACGCCTCTAAGTCCCTGTCTACGCTTGACTTCTCTGAATGGTGCAAGTACGCTCGGGCGAATCCATGTCGCAAACACTCCTGCTCGCCGACGATAGCGTCACCATCCAGCGAGTGATCGAATTGACGTTCGAAGACGAAGACATCCAGGTCATCGCCGTTGGGGACGGACAGCAAGCGATTGACCGAATCAAGTCGGATCCACCCGACATCGTCTTGGCCGACACCGGCATGCCGGAGCGCGATGGCTACGACGTCGCGATGTTCGTCAAGGAGGATCCCGCACTGGCGCACATTCCGGTCGTTCTGCTGACAGGAGCGTTCGAGCCCGTCGATGAAGATCGAGCGCGGCTGGTCGGTAGTGACGCGGTGCTGGTGAAACCGTTCGAGCCACAGGTTGTAATCAGTCGCGTCCGTGAATTGCTCCGTGGGCAGGTGGCGCCAGTCGTGCCGGCAACCTCCGGACCGTTCGGTGTCGTGCCGTCCCGCCCCGCCGACGCTGACAACGGCGCCGCCGCTGCGGCTGAAGAAGCCGCGTCTTTGCTGCCAGGGCAGACAGGGGCTCTCTCTATGCGCGGCTCCGGTGAAACCGAGACCGTTCGGTCGCCGCCGCAACAAGCGCCATCAGATGACACGGAGGCTGCTTCGCCGTCGGCGACGAGCAACCGGGAACTCCAGGCAGATGATCCGCTCGGGATCTACCTGGATCAGATGGACGAGGCGTTCGACCGCCTCTCGGAAGGAGAGCCCGCCGACTCTGGGCAGGAGCGCTCGGAGGAGGACGCCGAGCGTCCCGCTCCGCCAGCCTCGCCAGCCACGTCGGCGGACATCAATTCGCTGGAAGGTGCGTTGAGCGCACTCGAAGGGGCGCTCAACAAGCTGGACCTCGACCATCTCGAGGACACGCCAGAGATCGAGGCTGCCGAGGCCGGTCCCAGCGTGTCCACAACGCCATCGCCAATCGAGGACGAAGCCGAAGACAAGGACGAAGCCGAGGCAGCTCCCACCCCGCCGGCTTCGGTGCCAGAACCGGCGGCGCCAGCACCGAGCGGAGCCGAGTCGGGTGACAGCCCTCTGGCAGCCGCGCCGCCGGCGCCCCCGACGTACCAGAGATCCCAGGAACCAATGTCGCGCGCGACGCCACCGTCGCTGGCCGACGCCTTCGCTTCGCTGCTGGCAGCCGAACAGGGAGACGCCGAGCGGCCACAGACGGTCTATCCATGGCCCAGCCCGGCCCCGTCGCTCGACATGAGCGAAGAGCTGATTGAGCGCGTGACCGAGCGCGTCATCGCCCGGTTGTCCGACGGTGCGAACAGCGAGGTGGTGTCTCAGGTCGTTGCCCGTGTGGCCGAGAAGCTCGTGCGTGAGGAGATCGAGCGGCTCAAAGACGGCTAGAGACGCTGCGCCTCGAGCCGCGCAGATGACCCTCGCCCCCACAGCGCCAGGTCAGGTTCTCTTCGGCCCGCTGACCGGGTGTTTCGTGGGGTTGCGCCGGTTCCCACTGCAGCCCCGCACCCCCTTCGGCAGAATCAGTCCTTACCGGCGGCTGATACGATTATCGGCATGCGTGAGCTGGCAAAAGGCTTCGAACACTCGACCGTCGATCCCAAGTGGTACGCTTTCTGGGAGTCGACCGGCGCCTTCCGCGCAGATCCCACGTCGACGCGTCCCGCCTTCAGCATGGTCTTGCCGCCGCCGAATGTCACCGGCGTGCTGCATATCGGACATGCGCTCAATCAGACGCTGCCGGACATCGTAGCCCGCTGGAAGCGGATGACGGGTCACGACGTGCTGTGGCTGCCAGGGACCGACCACGCTGGGATCGCCACACAAAACGTGGTCGAGAAGCAGCTGGCGAAGGAAGGGACGAACCGCCACGACATGGGGCGCGAGGCGTTCGAGGCACGCGTCCGCGAATGGAGCCGGCAGAGCCACGGCACGATCACGAGCCAGATGCGCACCCTTGGTTCGTCGGTCGATTGGAGCCGGGAGCGTTTCACGCTCGACGACGACCTGTCGCGGGCGGTACGACGGGTCTTCGTGACACTGTTTCGCGAGGGGCTGATCTATCGCGGCAAGTACATCGTCAACTGGTGTACGCGGTGTCGCACGGCGTTGTCCGATCTCGAAGTGGTGCACGCCGAGCAGAAGGGCAAGCTCTATCGCATTCGCTACCCCGCGGTGGACGGCGGCCGCTCCGTGATTGTGGCGACCACACGACCCGAGACCATGCTGGGTGACTCGGCGGTGGCGGTACATCCGGACGATGACCGGTATCGGGACACCGTGGGGCAGCGGCTTCGACTCCCGGTCATCGGCCGGGAGCTGCCGGTGATCGCCGATGCGTTCGTTGATGCCGGGTTCGGCACCGGCGCCGTCAAGGTGACGCCAGCCCATGATCCGAACGACTTCGAGATCGGGCAGCGTCACGATCTGGCGCAGATCGTGGTGATCGGCGAAGACGGCAAGATGACCGCCGAGGCGGGTCCCTACGCCGGGCAGGACCGGTTTGTCGCACGTCGCGCCCTGGTGGAGCGGTTGGAAGCCGATGGGTTCCTCGAACAGGTGGAGGACCACACCCACGCAGTCGGGCACTGCAGCCGCTGCAACACGGTGGTTGAGCCGCTGGTTTCGACCCAATGGTTCGTGCGGATCAAGCCGTTGGCTGAGCCGGCAATCGCGGCGGTCGAGGACGGCCGGACCCGCTTCGTACCCGACAACTGGGCGCGCACCTACTTCGAGTGGATGGCCAATATCCACGATTGGTGCATCTCGCGCCAGCTGTGGTGGGGACACCGCGTGCCGGCCTGGTATTGCGACGAGTGCGGGGAAGTGCTCGTCGAGGAGGAGACTCCGGCCCGGTGTGCGTGCGGCGGCGCACTGCGTCAGGATACCGACGTGCTGGATACCTGGTTCAGCTCGGGGCTCTGGCCCCTCAGCACCATGGGGTGGCCGGACCAGACGGCCGACCTTGCGCGCTACTACCCGACGACCGTGATGATCACCGGGCTCGACATCATCTTCTTCTGGGTGGCGCGCATGATGATGCTCGGGTTGAAGTTTACCGGTGACGTGCCGTTCAAGACCGTCTACATCACCTCGCTGGTGCGCGATGAGCACGGGCAGAAGATGAGCAAGTCCAAGGGTAACGTCGTCAACCCGCTCCAGGTGATGGATGACATCGGGGCCGACGCGTTCCGCTTCACCCTGGCTGCCCTCGCCTCGCCCGGAATGGACATCTCACTGTCTGAGGGGCGGTTGCGTGGCTATCGTCAGTTCGTCAACAAGATCTGGAACACCTCCCGGTTCGTCCTGATGAACTTGCCGGAGTCGCTGACCGAGCGTCCGGCGGTACCGCAGGGCGGGGAGCTCGAGACCATTCACCGGTGGATACTGTATCGGGTCAGCGAGCTGGTTGGCGAGGTGACGCGGGCGCTCGAGGGTTACCGCTTCGACGTGGCCGCCGACCGGCTGTATCACTTCTGCTGGCACGAGTACGCAGACTGGTATATCGAGCTGGTCAAACCGCATTTGCAGGCGGAAGGGATGGAGCGGGACCGTGCCATCGCGGTGTTGCTGACGGTGCACGACCATGTGCTGCGGCTGTTGCATCCGTTCATGCCGTTCGTGACCGAGGAGCTATGGCAGACGCTTCCACAGGGTCCCGATGACGGGCTCACCCCGGACGGTCAGGCCCGAACCATCACCCGAGCGGCGTTTCCGCAGGAGATGCCGGCCTGGGCCGACGACGGCGCGGTGGTGGTGCTGGAGCTGGTGCAGGAGATCATCACCACGGTGCGGACCGCGCGAGCCGAGCTCGGGGTGGCACCGTCGAGGAAGTTGACGCTGCTGATCGAGGGGGCGAGCGCAGACGACCGGGAGCTGATCGACGCGCATGCCGACTACGTGCGGCGGCTGGCCGGTCTCGAGTCGTTCGCCTTCGTCGACACGATCGAGCGCGACAGCGACACGGTGCGGCGCGTCGTGCGCCAGATGCATCTGAATCTGCCGCTTGCCGGAATTATCGACAAGGCCGCCGAGACCGCGCGTGTGCGGCGAGAGCTCGACAAGATCGTTGGGCGGCTCCGATCCCTGGACGGGAAGCTGGCTAACCCGAAGTTTCGCGAGCGAGCCGCGCCCGACGTGGTCGACGAGGCCGTCGCCCAGCAAGAGGCGGCCCGGCTGCGCCGCCGTCAACTCGAACAGATCTTGACGGAGCTGACGCCGTGACGGTCACGCCGTTTGCCCCGCTCGACCAGTCGTCCTATCGCGAAATCGTGCGGCGGGCACTCGCCGAGGACGTGCGATGGGGCGACGTGACCACAGAGGCTGTCGTGTCCTCCGAGGTCAGGGCAACCGGTGTCATCGTCGTCAACACGCCGTGTGTCTTGGCGGGTCTGGACGTGGCGACCGAGTGTTTCCGGCAGCTCGACCCGCATGTGGTGGTCGATGGGGCGCGACGTGAGGGAGAGCGCTGCGAGCCTGGCGCCGAGCTGGCGCGGTTTCGGGGATTTGCCGCCACGTTGTTGACGGCGGAAGGCACAGCGCTGAATTTCCTGCAGCGGTTGACCGGCATCGCCACGCTGACACGCGATTTCGCCGACGCCAGTGGGGGGCGGATCACCGTGCTCGATACCAGGAAGACCACTCCGACCTTGCGCGCCCTGGAGAAGTACGCCGTCCGCGTGGGTGGTGGGGTGAACCACCGGGTCGGACTCGACGACGGCGTGCTTGTCGGGGCCAATCATGTCCGCATGGCCGGCGACATCGCAGAAGCGGTGCGGCGAGTCCGTGCCTCTGATGCCGAGCTGCCGATTGAGGTGGAGGCCCATACACTCGCTGATGTCGATGCCGCCCTGGCGGTCGGCGTGGCGACGGTGCGGATTCAGGGCTTGCCGATCGAGGCGATCAGAGAGGCAGTGCGGCGCAGCCGAGGCCGCGCCAAGATCTCGGTGTCGCACACAGTGCCGCATGACCGGATACCGGAGCTGGCGGACACCGGTGCCGAGTACGTGTCGATCGCGGCGATCACGCAGGCGGCCTCACCGGTCGCGATGACCTTCGAGCTTACCGGTGCTGCCAGCTGATCTCGACGCCCGGCTGCAGTCGGCGGTCGCTCGGTTGGGGCCATTCGCCGGGCGTGTGCGGCACTATCGGCAGGTCGGGTCGACCAATGAGGTTGCGGCCAGGCTGGCGGACCAGGGCGCCGCGCATGGCACCGTCGTGGTGGCCGACGCCCAGAGCGCCGGTCGGGGGCGTCACGGGAACCGGTGGTTCTCGCCCCACGGCACAGGCCTCTATGTGTCGGTGCTGCTCCGCACGGCCTCGCCCCCGGTCCTGACCCTGGCAGTCGGTGTCGCGGTGGCCGAGGCGCTCCGGACAGGCACGGGCCTCGAGGCGACGCTCGAGTGGCCGAACGACGTCGTGGTGTTCGCCGCCGGACGCCCTCGTAAAGTGGCGGGCATCCTGGCCGAGGCGACCACGGCGCACGACCGGGTTGACCGGGCCATTGTCGGCATCGGTATCAACCTCCGCGAGGTGGTGTGGCCGGAAGAGCTGGCCGACCGTGCCGGCTCGGTAGAAGGACTGACTGGTCGGACGGTCGACCCGGCGCAGCTGCTCGTAGAGCTGCTGGCCGCGTTGGCATCTCGTTGCGCCGACGTCGCATCTGGCCAGATCGCCGGTCTGCTTGCGCGGTGGGAGCGTCTGGCTCCGTCGAGCCGCGGGGCAACGGTGGAGTGGTCGGTTGGGTCGGTTCGGCATCGCGGTGTCACGGAGGGTGTTGACGAGGAGGGCGCACTGCTCGTACGGGTTGGCACGCGCCGCGAGCGTCTAGCCGGTGGCGAGGTGCACCACGTCCGAGATGCCGGGCTGCCACACGGAGTCCGAGGGGCGGCTGCCACAGAGGCTCCTGAAGCCCGTAGCCTGAAGCCCGAAGCCTGAGACCAGCAGGCTGGTGTGCTTCAGTAGCCTGCCAGAGCAACCATGCTTCTTGCGATCGACATCGGCAATACCAACATCGTGCTCGGGATCTTCGACGGGGAGACTCTCGGCCAGAGTTGGCGTCTCGCCACCCGGCACGAGGGGACGACGGACGAGCTGCGGGTGCTCGTCGGCCGCCTGTTCGAAGAGTGTAGTTTGGACATGAAGCAGGTGTCCGGGGTCGTGCTGTCGTCTGTCGTCCCGCCGCTCACGGCCACGGTGACCGAGATGGTGCGTCAGGCCTTCAGGCAGGAGACACTGACGATCGACGCCGCCAACGCCGGGCTGCCCATCCGCTATCACGCCCCGGAGGATGTCGGCGCCGACCGGCTGGTCAATGGTCTTGCGGCGTTGACCCTGTACGGCGGGGCTGGACGGCCGGTCATCTCGGTCGATTTCGGGACCGCCACCACTTTTGATGTCATCTCTGGGGCGGGCGAGTATGTTGGCGGCGTCATCTGCCCGGGTGTCGAAATCTCGGCCGACGCGCTGTTTCTGCGGGCCGCACGGCTACCACGCGTCGACGTCCGCCGACCGGACCACCTCATCGGAACGAGCACCGTGGCGTCGATGCAATCAGGGCTCTTTTTCGGCTACGTTGCCATGGTCGAGGGCATTGTTGCTCGTCTGCGTGACGAGCTCGGCGGCGACGAGCCGGCGGTCTGTGTGGCAACGGGCGGGTTGGCCGGGATCATCGCCGGAGAAACGTCCGCCATCGACCACGTCAGCCCGGACCTGACGCTCCACGGGCTCCGTCTCGCCTGGAGGCAGAACACCGAGGTCAGTCATGACTGATCCGGGCGCGTATTGTCGCGAGATTGAGACGTATCTCTGCCGCAGGAACGATGGCCATCTCATCCGCATCGTGGGTCCGGCGTTCGAGCGCGTGTGTGGCTGGGCCGAGGCCGGAGTGCCGCTCCAGGTCGTGGTTCAGGGAATCGACCGGAAGCTGGAGCGCTATCAGCCCACCGGAGGGAAACGGCGACCGCTTCGGATTGAGCACTGCGAGGCGGACATTTTCGACGTGTTTGACGAGTGGCGCCGCGCCGTCGGGGTGGCGGGCACCCCGGACCGATCGAAGCAGGAGGCCGAGGCCGGGCAGAGGGCGCCGCAGGACCACGGCCGGCCTGCCAGGCGTCGCGTCAGCCTGCCGGCCCACATCGACCGGATTCTCGTTCAGGCCACCAACATGCTGGCGATGCGCGAGGCGATGCCGGGTCTCCACGCGGCGTTGGAGCAGGTGGTCGCGGATCTGGACGCCATTCGGCGCGACGCGCGCGGCGCTCGCGGAGCCGCGCGAGCCGCCCTGCTCGACCGGCTCGATGAGATCGACCGTGGCTTGATCGCGGCTGCTCGGACGGCGGCGAGGTCGGCGATTGAGGAGATTGAAGACGCGGCTCGCGCCGAGCTGGCTTCGTTCAAGGCACGCATGGCCCGGGCGCCCTATGCGCGCGCGCTGACAGCCTGCACCGACCGCTTGCTGCGCGAGCGCTGTCGCCTGCCAACGGTCCGGTTCGACGGTTGAACGTGGCGCAGCCCTCCGATGACCTTCTGACTTCTGTGTGGAGACGTGTCGAGTAGCGACGTCATCGAGCTGACCGTGGAACGACCAGCGGTCGGCGGTCGGATGATCGCTCGTCATGACGGACGGGTCGTACTGGTTAGTGGGACCATGCCGGGTGAGCATATCCGGGCGGTGGTTGAACGCTCGCGGCGAGACGTCGTGCTGGCGCGTACGATTGAGGTGCTCGAGGCGAGTCCCGACCGGCGACCGGTCGGTGTCGCGCCGGAATGTGGTGGCCGGTCGTTCGCGCACATCGACTATCGTCGGCAGCTGAAGCTGAAGTCGGAGATCGTCCGAGACGCGTATCGTCGGATTGGACGGATCGAGCTGTCCCTACCGCCCCCGGTCATCCCGTCCCCCGAGACCGGCTACCGAATGCGCGCCAGGCTTCATGTAGGCGAGGGCAAACTGGGGTTTCTGCAAGAGGGGTCGCACCGCGTGTGCGACGTCGTCGGCACCGATCAGTTGCGTCCAGAGACCGAAAGGCTCATCGCCGAGCTCGCGGCGCATGTGGACGTGCTGACGTCCACCGGCGCCCGGACGGTGGAGTTGGCCCAGAACCTCGCGGGTGACCAGTGCGCGGTGCACGTGGTCATGAAGAGTGACCCCGCCACGGTGGGCGTCAGACTGCGTGCGCTGGCCTCGGTCAGCGGGGTGACCGGGCTCACCGCGGCAGGGGGCAAAGGACCACGGGCTCGGGTCGTACTGGCCGGCACGCCGTATGTCTCCGACGCGCTCTCGGTGTTTCTGCCATCGGGCGCCGCAGAGACGCTCTTGCTTCGCCGGCATGCCGACGCCTTCTTTCAGGCCAACCGGTATCTGGCGCCCGGGCTGGTCTCCACGGTGGCGGGTCTCACCGAACGTGCGAGGCTGGTGGACCTGTATGCCGGGGTTGGGCTCTTCGCAGTGAGTATTGCGGCGACGCGGGGTGGCCCGGTCGTAGCGGTCGAGCGGGATCCGTGCAGCATCGGGGACCTCGTGTCGAACGCGGCGCAGGTGGACCCTGACGTGCAGGTTGTCCGGGCGCCGGTCGAGACGTTCTTGAAACGATCTGCCAGTCTCGAGGGAGCGGCCGTGATCGTGGATCCTCCGCGGACGGGTCTCTCGCGGGAAGCGGCGACGCGGCTGGCTCGCCGCCGGCCCGATCGGATCGTCTATGTCTCCTGCGATGTCGCCACACAGGCACGGGATCTCCGTGCACTCGCGGAGTCTGGCTACCAGCTCGACCAGGTCCGCGTGTTCGACATGTTTCCCAACACGCCGCACATCGAGACGGTAGTCGCGCTCGAGCGCTAGGTTTCCCGGCGAGGCGCCCGCGAGGACCGGCGTCGCGGCATCGGCTTACCGGGGTCACAGCCCGCCTGGCTGCTCCCTCCTCGCGCCTTGCCAGCCGAACGCCTCGCCAGGAAACCGAACCGTTCCACTCGTCAGCAGCCTGCTGGCCTCAAGGCCCATTACATGCGTTCCGGCACCGCGCATCCCATCAGCTCCAGGGCGCGCGTCATCTGCGACAGGAAATAGGTGACACCCGCGGCGCGCCAGTGTCGCAGAGCGTCGTCGTGCTCCGCGATGACCGGACTGCTGTGGTAGAAGCCGTTGAAGCGCTGCGCCAGGCCGAAGGCGAATTTGGCGAGCACGGAGAGCTCCAGCGTGCGCACCGCCTGCTCGGCAACCTCATCGAGTCGTGACGCCTCGAGGATCAGGTCCCACAGTTCGTCGCCAGCCTCGCCGACCAGACCATCGGTCGGTGTCGAGGCGAGCGCCGGGAGCCACGTGGCTGCCGCGATGCCCTCGCGGGCCTCGAGCTTGTGCAGGATCTTGCGCGCCCGCACCGCGGCGTATTGCAAATACGGACCGGTTTCGCCTTCGAAGCTGAGCGCCTCGTCGATGTCGAACGCGATGACCTTGGTGCGCGAGAACTTGATCATGAAGTACCGGATCGCCGCCGTCGCGATGATCGTCGCGGTGCGCCGCTGTTCCTCGGGGGCCAGATCGGCGTGTCGGGCGGTCACCTCCCGCTTGGCCCGTTCAGTGAGCTGGTCGAGCAGGTCATCGGCCTTGACGCCGAGGCCCTTCCGGCCGGAGACCTCGACGAACGGCTTGTCGTCGTCCGATGCGGCGTCTATGTACCCGAGGGCCTGGGCGGTGTCCCGCGAGAGAGCGACCATCTCGTAGGAGAAGTGCACCGAACGCTCCGCTTCTCGTGGATGCTCCATGGCCATCAAAGCTTGCACGAGCAGCTCCTGCAGATAGCTCTGGCGCGTATCGATCACGTTGTAGACGGCGCCCGCGCGCCCAAAGGGCGGCACCGGGCCCCGGTCCGGCGCTGGCGGTCCCGCGGCGCTCGTGGTCGCCCACAACGGGCGACCCGACGACTGCGTGGCGAACCACCGGTAGTGGAAATCGCGGCCCAACAAACCGAACTTCCAGAGTTGATAGGCGATGTCCTTCCCGACGTAAGTGACCGTCCCGTTCGACCGCACGATGACCTTGAGCCGTGCCTCGGTGTCCTCGTCTCCGTCTCCAGTCGCAACCATCGTCTCAGCGTCGGGCTGGTTGCCTTGGGCACCGTCATCGATCGGCATCACCCAGCACCCGGCCAGTCGCCCGTCTGCCTGCAGGAACACGGTGCCGGAGGCCTTCAGGATGTCGAAGGCGCGGTCCCAGAATTGGAGTCGGAGAATGTCGCCTTCCCAGCTCAGCAGGTCGTACTCGACACCGAAGCGCGCCATGGTGTCGAGGTGGCACCGGACGATGCGATCGGTCAGCACGTCGGCGATCCCGGCGGCGGGGTCGACACCGTGCTCAAGGTCCTGGAGGACAGCCTGACGGTGCGACAGCCGGGCTTCGTCCTCATCGTACCACCGGGTTACCCGGGCATACAGATCCCAGCAGTAGTAGTCGAATCGCGGCGCCTCGGCGAGCGCCCGTATTTCGTCGATTCCCTTGTGCTCGAGCTCGCGCAGCCCGACCACCACGTCGGCGACCTGCACGCCAGTGTCATCGATGTAGTTCTGGACTTCGACGTCGGCGCCCCGATAAGTCAACAGCCGACACAAGGTATCGCCGAGCGCGGCGTTGCGCAGGTGCCCGACGTGAGCCGCCTTGTTGGGATTGATCGCCGTGTGCTCGACGATCGTCTTGACTGTGGTAGCGGACTCATCCGGTGAGACGTTGCCGGCGACGCGGGCGCACGCGAACGCCGCCCGGTCGAGAAACAGGTTGAGATAACCGGCGCCGGTTGGTTCCAGATGGCCGAGACCGTCCATCTCGCCGACGGACTCGGCAATTTCCTGGGCGATTGCCCGCGGTGCCTTGCGCAGCGTGCGTGCGAGCTCGAACGCGACGGTGACAGCGAGGTCGCCGAGCCGACGATTCGGCGCGTACTCGATCACGATGGCCGGCATGGCTTCGGTGTCGAGCCCGTAGCGCTCAGCTAGGGCGGTTGTGATGCGGTCACGCAGATGCGCGTGTAGCGGCAGTATCATGATCGGGTCGAGGCGCGGCGGCCGGTCAGGGTGTCGAGCGGTTAGGATCGGTCCTCGGCAGCGAGGTTCATCGCACGTGCATGGTCATCCGGCGTATTGACGTTGCAGAACAGGGTGCCGTCGGGGTCGAACTGCGCGATCTCCGACGGTCCGATGTCGGTCACCCGCACGACGTCACCAAGGCCAGACACCCGAAGTTCTCCGCGCTCGAGTCGGGCGCGAATCGGCTCGATACAGGCGCGGTCATACACGGCGCAAAGCGGTTGTAGTCCCGCGGCGGTCCGTGGAATTGCCGCGTCGGTGCCGCCCGCTCGGGCTGCGAGGTGACCGAGGAACGGTACGGTCAGAAACGGCAGGTCGCAGGCCACCACGATCGTGCTGGCGGTCGGCGACCTGACCAGCGCGGTGTAGAGACCACCGAGCGGACCCGAACCCGGTATAAGATCCGCGCACACCCGCAGCCCAGAGGCGCGGAAGCGGTGATGGTCGTTCGAGACGATCAGGATATGCTCGGCCACATGCCCCAACACGGACAGCTGCCGATCGATGATGCGTCTACCACCAATGACGAGGTCGCTCTTGTCGAGCCCGCCGAGGCGTTGCGCCCGGCCGCCCGCGATAATGGCCGCGGTCACACTAGTTGCCAACCTTAACAGATCATTTTCATGTCGGAGCCGAAAATCGGTCGTGTGCTTGCTGCCAGTCTGCATCAGGCGATCAATGAGCTCATGCCCACGCGGGTCGAATTCTACGAGAGCTGGTTGACGGCGGGTCGCATCAGAAAGGGCGAGCTCGGCCGAGCCCGCACCACCGCGGTCATCAGTTTTCTCCGTCAGGAGGGCGCCGACTACGAGGCGGTGGTGGGTCGGGCTGGGCGTTACACGGCCGATTGGACGGTCGACAGCCTGCCGGTCATCGAACGGGCGCTGGTGCGCCGGCTCCCGCGCGCGATCCGGATTCGGGTGGTGCTGCGGATTGCGGTTCGGATGATCCGAGGGCTGCACGACGATGGCCGCTTGCGGACCGTCGTGCGGCGTGGCACGGCGGTGGTGTCGATTGGCGGGTCGTTGTTCTGCGATGTGCGGGAGACGGCCAGCGCCCCATTGTGCCGCTTCTACGGCGCCGCACTCGAGCGGTTTCTCGAGTCGTTCGACGTGTCGGCCCGAGCCCAGCTCTCCAGGTGTCGGGGAACCGGGGACGGCACCTGCGAGCTCACCATCGACACCGATTCACAGGGGCCAGACACCCACGCCGAATAGTCGTCCCGCTGCCTTGCGTTCGGACCCTCACCGCGATACGGTGAGACCAGGAACACCACCAGCATGACAGTCCAGCGCTTCCGTCTGGCGGCCAGCCTGATCGCGACCGGGGTGCTCCTGATGTGGTTGGGTGGACCGGTGCCCGCCGAGCAACGCGACGTGGCTCGGGGTCGTCCGCTGGTCCATGTCGCCGAGGTCGATGCCCTGATCCACCCGGCTTCGGCCGAGTTCATCACACAAACGCTCGAGGAAGCCGACAACGCCCGTGCCGATCTCGTGGTGTTGGTGCTCCGCACGCCTGGGGGGCTCGTTGATTCCACCCGCGACATCAACAGCCGGATCATCGAATCGCGGACCCCGGTGGTTGTCTACGTTGGGCCGAGCGGGGCTCGGGCCGCCTCGGCTGGGTTCCTGATCACGATCGCGGCAGACGTCGCTGCGATGGCGCCGGGGACCCATATCGGCGCCGCGCATCCAGTTGCGGGCACCGGTCAGCCGATGGACGAGACGATGGCCGAGAAGACGGCATCGGATGTCGCCGCCTATGCGCGGTCCCTGGCCGACCAGCGTGGGCGCAACGTCGAGTTGGCCGAGAAGGCGGTGACCGAGAGTCAGTCGTTCACCGAGAATGAGGGCCTGAACGCCATTCCCCCGCTGATCGACATCATCGCCGACGACCTCGACGCCCTGCTCGAAGCGCTCGACGGGCGCGAGGTGACGCGTTGGGATGGCAGCACGGAGGTGCTGCGCACCGCCGGTGCGCAGGTCGAGCGGAAGGAGATGAACTGGCGGCAGCGGCTGCTGAGTGCGATCGCGCATCCGCAAGTTGCAGTGCTGCTCTTCAGTCTCGGCACACTCGGGCTGACCATCGAGCTCTGGAGCCCGGGAGCGATCTTGCCGGGTGTGGTCGGCGGGCTCTGTCTGTTGCTGGCGTTCTTCGCGTTTCAGATACTGCCGATCAACTACGTCGGTCTGATGCTGGTGTTGTTCGGGCTCGTGCTGCTCGTGCTCGAAATGGTCACGACCACCTTCGGGGTGCTGGCCGCTGGTGGCGTCGTCAGCATGGTTCTTGGTCTCGTGATGCTCATTGACTCGCCGGCACCGGAGCTACAGCTGGGCTGGCCGTTCATCCTCTCGACGATGCTGGCGCTGTCGGCGATCGTGACGTTTCTCGCGCGCCTCGCGGTGCGCGCGCAGCTGCGTCGTTCGGTGACCGGGGTCGCTGGTATGCTCGATGAATGTGGAGAGGTCATCGAGGCCATCGGTCCGGCAGGTTCGGGGCGTGTGGCCACGCACGGTGAGATCTGGTCGGCGATTGCGGGCCAGCCGATTTCGCAAGGCGCGCGTGTGCGCGTGGTCGGCATCGACGGAATGACGCTGACGGTGTCGCCGGAGCCATCAGCCAGAACCGACGCGGAGGAAGCGCAGTGACGACACTCAGTCCTTTTCTGATTTTTGCGATAGTCCTGGCTCTGTATCTCGCGAATTCGATCAAGATTCTCAACGAATACGAGCGGGGCGTCATCTTTCGGCTCGGGAAGCTGCTGGCGCGGCCCAAGGGACCGGGCGTCATCCTCGTCTTTGCCCCGATCGACAGAATGGTGCGCGTTGGGCTCCGGACGATCGTCATGGACGTGCCGCCGCAGGACATCATCACCCGCGACAACGTGTCGGTGAAGGTCAACGCGGTCATCTACTTCCGGGTCATGGACCCGCAGAGGGCGATCGTCGAGGTCGAGAACTTCCACTACGCCACGTCGCAGCTCGCTCAGACGACGTTGCGGAGCGTGCTGGGACAGGTCGATCTGGACGATCTACTGTCGGAGCGGGACCGATTGAATCAGGAGCTCCAGCGGCTACTCGACCAGCAGACCGACCCCTGGGGCATCAAGGTCTCCGCGGTGGAGGTGAAGCACGTCGATCTGCCGGACGACATGCAGCGAGCCATGGCCCGGCAGGCGGAAGCCGAGCGCGAGAAGCGTGCTAAGATCATCCACGCAGCAGGGGAATTCGAGGCGTCTGAGCGCCTCGCGCAGGCCGCTGAAGTCATCGCCACGCAGCCGCTCGCCGTCACGTTGCGCTATCTGCAGACCCTCACGGAAATTGCCGGAGAAAAGAACTCCACCATTCTGTTTCCAATACCGATCGAGCTCCTGAACCTGATCCAGCCCAAGAAGCCCGCCGGCAACGATGGCGAACACCGGTCAGAGTGAGGCGGCGCCCAGCGCGAAACAGCTGGTGTTCCTGGCGATGATTGCGACGGTCGTCGCCGTCATCGTCTTTCTGTGCGGCGTGCTCGTCGGGCGCGGCGTGCCGGGCAGACGCATGGCTCCGATGACGGCGACAGAGGCCGAGTCGGGCGGCGCCGGTATTGTCGGGCTCGGCGTGCCGGAGGTGGCACTGGACCCGGACGCCGAGACCGGTTCGCCCCTCGATGCACTGACATACTTCGACCTGCTGCGCGGCGCCGAACCGGCGTCCGAGCCGCCGGCTACGCCAGCCGACGCGTCCACCAGCGAGTCCGCGCTGGAGCCCGACGCGACCTCGCCGGCTCAGGCATCGCTAGAGGATGCAGGCGCCGCCGCGTCGTTCGTCCTGCAGGTCACAGCGCTGCGGAGCGGTGACGATGCAAGTACCATAGCGGCCGACTTGGTGGCAAAGGGGTACCCCGCGTTCGTGGTCGACCCGTCGCCGGGGGCGCCGGTGGCGGTCTACCGGGTGCGTGTGGGGCCCTATGTGGACCAAGGTGAGGCGGAGACGGTGCGTCACCTGTTGGAAACCGAAGAGCAGTTCAACCCCTGGGTCATCCAGCCGTAGGCTGCGTGGTGGTGGCACAGGTGCTCGATATCGGTCCCGCCGGCCACCGGTTTGGGGCGTTCCTCGCCGCCGCGCTGTCGGGGGGGTTGCTCGCGCTCAGCTTTCCCTCTTTTGGTCATCCTGCTGCCGCCTGGGTGGCGCTGACACCGCTGCTCGTTGTCCTGTACGGCACCCGGTCGCTCTCGCGCGCCTTCGGTCTGGGCCTGATGACCGGTGCGATCCACTTCGCCGGCATGCTGCCATGGCTGACGCGGGTCATGATCGAGTTCGGCGGAGTGGCGCTGCCGGTAGGCGTGCTGCTCAACGGCTTGCTGGTCGCCTACCTGGCGCTCTTTCCTGCGGCGTTTACGGTGATCGTGGCGCTGTTGTGTGCGCGGCTTGGTGGCTGGGCATTGCTCAGCGCCGCGCCGGTCTGGCTGACCACAGAGCTTGGTCGGTTGTGGCTGTTCGGCGGGTTCCCCTGGGAGCTGCTCGGCTACAGCCAGACGGGCGTCCTGCCGGTGGCGCAGCTGGCGAGCGTCTTCGGGGTGCACGGCGTGACGCTGCTCGTCGTGTTTGTCAACAGCGCCCTGGCCATCGCGCTCGTCGGGTCGCCATCCCGTCGCGTGCCCATGCTGGCGACCGCCGCCGGGGTGGTCGCCGTGGTCGTTGCGTTCGGGGCCTGGCGGATCTCGGACAATCGGCTCGTCGCCTCTGGCACGCCGCTCCAGGTCGGGCTGGTGCAGGGGAACGTGCCCCAGGACGTCAAGTGGGATCAGGCCTTTCGCCAGACCATCCTGGAGCGCTATCTGGACCTCAGCCGACAGAGCGCCGCCGACGGAGCGCGTCTGATCGTCTGGCCGGAGTCGGCCACGCCATTCCGGTTCGAGGACGATCCCAGCGGGGAGGCCGTGCGGCAGCTGGCGCGCGACACCGGCGCCCATCTGCTGTTTGGCAGCACACAGGTCAAGATGAATCCTGAGCCACAGGACTTCGTGGCGGCATTCGCCCTCCGTCCAGACGGCGGCACCGCCGCGGTCTACCACAAGCGGCATCTGGTGCCCTTCGGGGAATACGTCCCTTTTCAGTCGCTGCTGTTCTTCGTCTCGCCGCTCGTCGAGACCGTGGCGAACTTCACGCCCGGTACCGGACCCTTGACGCTTCCAATCGGGACCCATCTCGCCAGCACCGCCATCTGTTATGAGATCATCTATCCGGGGCTGGTCCGCAGCTTTGTGCGGCAGGGCAGTCAGCTGCTGACTACAATCACAAATGACGCCTGGTACGGGCGGTCGGCCGCCCCACATCAGCACTTCCAGCAGGCGACGATGCGGGCGATTGAGCAAGGCCGGTTTCTGGTGCGCGCCGCCAACACCGGAATCAGCGGGGTCGTCGACCCCTATGGCCGGGTGCTCGAACGCAGTGCGCTCTTCGAGACGGCGGTCATCACCAAGGAGGTCCGGCTGCTCAGTGGGCTGACCGTCTATGGACGGATCGGCGACCTGCTCGCCTATCTGTGTCTGGCCTTGACGGTGAGTGCGGTATTCGTCGTCTGGCGCACCCGGTTGTAGCGAAGCCGTCGGCCTCGGGAGTGACGGGCGGCGGAAGCCCGCAGCTTGCAGCATGAAGCCGGATGAGCAGGCGGCGTGTCAGCGGCCTGTGAGCGAAGGAGGACAACAGTGGCAGTGGAGCTCGAGGAACAGATTCGACGATACGAAGAGCTGGTGGAGCGGTCGACTGCATTGCGCGGCTATCTTTGACGCGGCACATGCCTCCGAGGAGCTGACGGCGCTCGAGGCGAAAGCCTCGGCGCCGGATTTCTGGAAAGATCCCGACCAGGCGCAGCAGGTGCTGCGTCGCCGTCGGCGTCTGCAGGATGATCGCGACCTCGCTGATTCATTACGCCAGAAGGTGAGCGACCTCGAGGTGCTGGTCGACTGGGCCGGTCAGGGCGAGTCGGTTGATGATGACCTGCAGGCGGCTCTCGACGCGCTCGCCACCGAAGTGGAGACCGGCGAGATCAAGAAGATGCTAGGTGGCGAGCACGATGACAAGAACGCCATTCTCACGATCCACCCGGGCGCCGGCGGCACCGAGTCGCAGGATTGGGCCGAGATGCTCGCCCGCGCGTATCTGCGTTGGGCGGAGCGACGGGACTTCAAGGTCGAGATCATCGAGTGGCAGCCTGGAGACGAGGCGGGGATCAAAGCGGCGACGTTGACCGTCACCGGTGATTACGCCTACGGGCTGCTGCTGGCGGAAGCCGGTGTGCATCGGCTCGTTAGGATTTCGCCCTTCGACCAGGCGGCACGACGTCACACCTCGTTCGCGTCGGTCTTCGTCTGGCCCGAGCTGCCCGATGACGTCGAGGTCGAGATCGACGAGAAAGATCTCCGGATCGACACGTATCGCTCGAGCGGCGCCGGCGGCCAGCATGTCAACGTGACCGATTCGGCGGTCCGAATCACGCACCTCTCGACCAACATCGTCGTGTCGTGTCAGAACGAACGGTCACAGCATCGCAACCGCGATGCGGCGATGAAGGTGCTCAAGGCGAGGCTCTTCGATCTCAGGCAGAAGGAACAGCAGGAGAAGTTGGACCAGATCGGCGGCGAGAAGAAGGACATCGCGTTCGGGAGTCAGATACGCAACTATGTCCTTCACCCCTACCAGATGGTGAAGGATGTCCGCACCAAGTTCGAGGTCGGTGCCGTGGATCGCGTGCTCGACGGCGACTTCGATCCGTTCATCAAAGCGTATCTGATGCAAAAGGCGTCGGCGGCACACGGCGCGCCGTCGCCGAAGAAGTCAGCAGTCAGAAGTCAGAAGTCAGAAAAGTCGTGAGCGCCGTCTCGTCGTCAGGGTTGTTCAAACAGGCTTCCGGGCTGCGTGCCTGCGATGAACGCCTCCTGAATGGCGTTGGACGCCCAGGGTTCGGCCACTTCGCCGGTGGTGCGGTCGACCGTCACGAAGACAATGTTGTTCGGGAGGACGAACCCGTTTGGCGCCTGGCGGTCCTCGATGTACGCCCCCATGAACTCCCGCCAGATCGGGAGCGCGACGGTGGCGCCATCCTGGCTGTTGCCCAGCGAGCGCTTCTGATCGAATCCCACCCAGACGCCAACCGTGATATCCGGGTCGAAGCCGATGAACCACCCGTCGGTAAAGTCATCGACCGTGCCGGTCTTGCCTCCGAGCGGCCACCCAAGCGACCGTGCGCTCTGACCCGTGCCGCGCTGGACGACGCCGCGGAGGATGTTCAGCATCACATAGGCGGTGCCGGCGCCGATGGCGTCGTTCGCCTCGGGCCGGTTCTCTTCGAGCATCTTTCCATCGCGGTCGACAATCTTCGTGATCCGATACGGCGTCATCCGGATGCCGCGGTTCGGGAAGACCGCGTAGGCGCTGGTGATCTCCTCGAGCGTCGTCTCGGCAGACCCGAGCGCGACGGAGAGGAACGGCGGAACCTCTGAGCTGATGCCGAACCGCGGGGCATAGGAGACGACCACCTCCGGCCCCATCTCGTTCATCATCTGGACCGCCGGCATGTTGATGGATCGTTCCAGCGCATGGCGTAGCGTGATCGGACCCAGAAACTCATTCTTGTAGTTGGCCGGACAGTAGGGTTCCTGGAATGGACCGGCGTCAAAGCAGACCGCTTCGTCCATGATGATCGAGGTTGGCGTGTATCCGCGATCGATGGCCGCCGTGAAGACGATGCCCTTGAACAGGGATCCGAGCTGGCGCTGGGCCTGGGTGGCGCGGTTGAACTTGCTACGGTCGAAACTGAAGCCTCCCACCATTGCCAGGGTCTGCCCGGTGCGGTTGTCAAGGGCGATCAGGGCACCTTCGACCTCAGGTTCCTGCTCCAGCTCGGTGGTCATCACGCCGGCGGCGTCGTCGATTGCGAGAACCCGCACCTCGATGAGATCCCCCGATTCGACGAGCTCGCCGGCCGACCGACGCCGGGTCCATGCAAACCCGTCGCGCATCATGGCGGTCGTAAAGCGTCCGACCCGAGCCTGAATCGCTCCGCCCTCGGTACCGGTCACGACCGCCGGCACGACATCACCCGCCGAGATACCGAATCGCCACCGCCCGTGAGTGAAGTCCTCGATCGTCTCGCCGTCGTCGACGACATTGCGCACCGGAGCGCGGTAGCCATGACGCTTGTCGAGCACACGCAGCTGTCGTTCGACCGCGGCATTGGCCGCCGCCTGCAGTCGGGCATCCAGGGTCGTGTGCACCTCGAGCCCGTCTTCGAACAACGGTCCGGCGCCGTAGGTGGCCTCGAGATGCTGCCGCACCTCTTCGACGAAGTAGGGTGCGATCGATGGACGCCGCGGTGTCCGCTCCGCCAGCACGATGTCGCTGGCAATTGCTGCCTCCGCCTCGGCCGCCGTGATGAAGTCGTTCTCGGCCATTTCACCCAGCACGTAGTCGCGTCGGGCGCGCGCGAGGTCCGGGTTGATGAGCGGGCTCTGCCGCGACGGTGTCTGAAAGATGCCGGCGATCAACGCCGCTTCGGCGAGCTCCAGATCGATCGCCGGTTTTCCGAAGTAGAGTCGAGCGGCAGCCTCGACGCCGTGGGCTCCGCTGCCAAGATACATCTGGTTGCAGTACAGGGTGAGAATCTCGCGCTTGGTATACCGCTTCTCGATCTGGATCGTGAGTATCGCCTCACTGATCTTTCGGCTCCAATATTTCTCTAGTCCCAGCGGAGCCGCCCCGCCCAGTGACACGTGCCGGGCCAGCTGCATGGTCAGGGTGCTGGCGCCGCGTCGACGCCAGCGCAGGACGTTCTGGACCGCCGTGATCCCCAGTCGCCGGAGATCGAACCCGAAATGGCTGAAGAAGCCGGCGTCCTCCGAAGAGATGAGCGCCTGTCGCAGCACCTCGGGGATGTCGTCGTACCCGATGACGACCCGATCCTCGGTGGAGTACTGGCGGATCTCCTCGCCGCCGGCGGCAAAGACCCGGGTGATGGTGTTCGGCGCGTAATCGTCGAGCGTCGACACTTCAGGCAGGTCTGGCGAATAGGCGAACAGCACGCCGCTGATGCCGCCGGCCAGTGCAGCCAAGACAAAGAGAAAGATGAGCTTGGCCTGTTTGACGAGCCTGTTCTGAGATCGCGCCACGCGGGCTCCTTTATCCCTCTATTCTAGCAGACTGGCAGTGAGATTCGGCCTCAAACCGACTGGAGGACGCGGTCGGCGGCGCATCACTGCGAGGCATTTCTCACTGTCCTGCTGCGCTGAGAAGAGGCATGCTCGCGGACACCCCGGCCTTTGCCGTGGCTGTAGCCAGTGTCAGCAGCGAGTCGGAGCGACGTATGTTGGAAGCATTGACAAGAACACGCTCATATTTTATACTTGCATGAGTATTATGTCTTGCGCGTCACTGTGCGTGCCTGTTGAACTTAAACTACTAGAGGAAATGGTGTTATGGGAAAGGTAATAGGAATCGATCTCGGGACGACCAACTCCGTCGTGTCTGTCATGGAAGGCGGAGAACCGGTCGTTGTGACCAATCCCGAGGGCAACAGAATCACTCCGTCCGTCGTGGCATTTGCGAAGTCCGGTGAGCGCTTGGTGGGGCAGGTGGCCAAGCGTCAAGCGGTGACCAACCCCGAGAACACGGTGTTCTCCATCAAGCGCTTCATGGGGCGTAAGTACGACGAAGTCAATGAAGAGATGAAGATGGTGCCGTACGAGGTGGTGAAATCCTCGAACGGCGATGCCCGGGTCAATGCTGGCGGAAAGGAGTCGTCGCCCCCAGAGATCTCCGCCATGATCCTGCAAAAGCTCAGACAGGCCGCCGAGGAATATCTCGGCCAGTCGGTCGCCCAGGCGGTCATCACCGTCCCCGCCTACTTCAATGACGCCCAGCGCCAGGCGACCAAGGATGCCGGACAGATCGCCGGGCTCGAGGTGCTCCGGATCGTGAACGAGCCAACGGCCGCGGCCCTGGCCTACGGGCTCGACAAGAAGAAGGACGAAACGATCGCGGTCTACGACTTCGGTGGTGGCACGTTCGACATCTCGATTCTCGAAGTCGGCGAGGGCGTGGTGGAAGTCAAATCCACCAACGGCGACACGCATCTGGGCGGCGACAACCTCGACCAGCGCATCATCGAGTGGATCGCCGACGAATTCAAGAAGAGCGACGGAATCGACCTCCGGAACGATCGGATGGCGCTGCAGCGGCTCAAGGAGGCGGCGGAGAAGGCGAAGATGGAGCTGTCTACCGTCGTCGAGACCGAGATCAACCTGCCGTTCGTCACCGCCGATCAGTCCGGCCCGAAGCACTTGGCCATGAAGCTGAGTCGGTCGCGTTTCGAGCAGTTGGTCGAGGAGCTGCTGCAGAAGACGGTCGAGCCGGTCAAGCGGGCGTTGTCGGATGCGGGGCTGGATGCGTCGCAGATCGACGAGGTCGTCATGGTCGGCGGCTCGACGCGGGTGCCGCGGGTTCAGGCGATCGTCAAGGAGCTGTTTGGCAAGGACACACACAAGGGGGTCAACCCAGACGAGGTCGTCGCGGTTGGTGCCGCATTGCAGGCGGGCGTGCTGGCCGGCGAGGTCAAGGATCTGTTGCTCCTGGACGTGACGCCGCTCTCGCTCGGCATCGAGACGTTGGGGGGCGTCATGACGACGCTGATCGAGCGGAACACCACCATTCCCAGCAAGAAGAGTGAGATCTTCTCGACGGCGGCTGACAGTCAAACGAGCGTCGAGGTGCATGTGCTGCAGGGTGAGCGTCCAATGTCACGGGACAACCGGACGCTCGGTAGATTCCAACTCGTTGGGTTGCCACCGGCGCCGCGCGGGGTCCCGCAAATCGAGGTCGCCTTCGATATCGACGCCAACGGTATCGTCAATGTTTCGGCCAAGGACAAGGGAACCGGCAAGGAGCAGAAGATCACGATCACGGCGTCGAGTGGCCTCGCCAAGGAAGAGGTCGAGCAGATGATGCGGGAGGCCGAATCGCACTCTGAGGAAGACAAGAAGCGGAAAGAAGAGATCGAAACGCGCAACCAGGCGGATCAGGCGGTCTACACGGCCGAGCGGATGATCAAGGACGCGGGAGACAAGCTGCCGGCCGCTGACCGTGAACCGATCGAGAGCGCGATTGCCGATGTGAAGAAGGCGCTCGAGTCGGATGACAGCGCGGCGTTGACACAAGCGATGGAGCAGCTGACGTCTGTTCAGCACAAGGCGGCAGAGGCGATGTACAAGCAGGCCAGCGAGACTCCATCAGAACCGGAAGGTGGAGCAGGAGCAACAGGCAGCGGAGACGCCGCATCGACCGAGGCCGCGGAGGGTGAGGTCATCGACGCCGAGGTGGTCGAAGATAACAAGTAGGACAGAGATGCGTCAGAAGTCAGAAGTCAGAAGTCAGAAGTCAGGAGGCAGCCGGGCTGACGTCGTCCAGCAGCCCGCCACGTGACCTATGGACTTCTACGTCATTCTCGGCGTTGAGCGGACAGCGACGGCGAGCGATGTGAAGCGGGCCTACCGCCGTCTGGCGAGAAAGCACCATCCGGACATCAACCCGGGCGACCAGGAAGCCGAGGCGTTCTTCCGGCGGGTCAGTGAGGCCTACGAGACGCTGATCGACCCGGAGCGCCGGCAGGATTACGACACGCACGGTCGGGTCCGTCCCGGCCCCGAGGGCGTCAATGTCGAGTTCGAGGGGTTCGACTTCTCGGTGTCCTCTGCGGGAGAGGCAGCGTCGACCTTCGGAGATCTGTTCGCGGATGTGTTCGCCGATTCGGGTGCGGGTCGGGCTCGGGGAGCGCGCACTGACGGTGTCGACCTGCACACCTCCCTGCGGCTGGACTTCGAGGCCGCGATGCGCGGAGGGACCCACGAGGTCACCATGATGCGGGTCGCGGGATGCGACGCCTGTCGCGGGTCCGGCCTGCGACGTGTGGCTGAGAGCCGGTGTGTCACCTGCGCCGGGACTGGCCAATCTCGCTGGACACGCGGACACATGGTGTTTTCGCGTAGGTGCGGACAGTGCGGCGGCACCGGCCGCCGCCGGCACCGCCCCTGCGGCGTCTGTCGTGCCGAGGGTGTCGTTTCTCGGACCGAGGCGGTCGCGATCCAGATCCCCGCCGGGATTACGCATGGCACACGGATCCGGGTGCCCGGCAAGGGCAGCAGTGGGCGGCGTGACGGTGCGACCGGCGATCTCTATGTCACCGTGGCCGTCGATTCGCATCCGCTCTTCCGGCGAGAGGGAGACGATCTGCATCTCGTCGTGCCGGTCGCCGTGCACGAGGCGGCGCTCGGTGCGCGGGTGGAGGTTCCAACCATCAGCGGGTCGGCCCGGGTTCGGATTCCCCCGGGCACGCAGTCGGGGCAGCGATTTCGATTGCGAGGTCGCGGGGCTCCGTCACCACAGGGTGGCGAACCGGGAGACCTGTTGGTCGAGATCCGGATCATGTTGCCGCGCGTGCTCGACGAGCGCTCGAAGGAGCTGATACGGGAGCTGCGCCGAATCCACACCGAAGACGTGCGGGCGGGGTTGCAGTAGAAGGTCCGGCAAGAAAGCGAGCGGCAGATGCCAGGCAAGGGAACCGGACCAGCCTATTACATGATCAGCGCGGTGGCCCGCAGATACAACATCCATCCCCAGACGCTGCGGCTCTACGAACGCGAGGGATTGCTCAAGCCGTCTCGGACCGAGGGCAACACGCGGCTCTACTCGGATGCCGATCTGGCGCAGCTCGAGACGATACTCGCGTTGACAAGAGACCTGGGGGTGAACCTGGCCGGTGTCGAGATCATCCTGAACATGCGTACCAAGATGGACCGGATGCAGGGGGAGGTCAACGAGTTCATGGCCTACGTCAAGCAGGAGCTGGCGCGCGGTCTCGGGGATTGGGAGCAACGATTGGGCACAGCCCTGGTAAGATCGTCGCCGACCGATCTCGTGCGCACCGACCAGCGCATGCCGGCCGACGACACCGAGGAGCCGGGCGGCGCGGCACAGCGCAGCCAGCCCTCGAGGCGGCCGAGGGCGGCAGATGGCAGCGAGTAGAAGGGCGTCGATGGCGACACGGCGTCTGCCAGCGTAGGGAATTCCCCGCATCATGTCCTGTCCGCACTGTCACGACACCGGCTGGCGTACCGTGTCGGGAGATGAGGCATCCCGGGTCGAACGCTGCGACTGTTGGCGGCAGGGTGTGGCGCAGACGATGTTGGTCGGCGCGAAGATCCCACCGCGGTATCGGACGTGCGACCTCGAGTCCTTCATCACCTACGAGAACGATCTGCTGCTGTGCGCGGTCGACCGGGCGCGTCGGTTCATCGATCTGTTTCCGGTGGTCGACAAGGGGCTGCTGCTGATCGGCCCGCCCGGGATCGGCAAGACCCATATCGCGATCGCGGTGCTTCGACAAGTCGTGCTCGAGAAGGGCGTGCGGGGGCTCTACTACGACACGCGCAGTCTGCTCAGCACCATTCGCAGCACCTACGACCCAGTGACCCGGACCTCGGAGGTCGACATCCTCCGCCCGGTGATGGAGGCGGAGCTGCTGGTGCTGGATGACCTCGGCGCCGAGCGGCTGACCGACTGGGTGGAGGAGACGATGAACCTCATCGTCAACACCCGCTACAACGCCCGCCGGCCGACCATCTTCACCTCGAACTACGAGGACATCGAGGACCACGAGGACCTGGATTCGCTGCTGGTGCGTGTCGGGTTCCGCATGTATTCACGCCTACACGAGATGTGCGAGTTCCTGGCCTACAGCGGACCAGACTATCGGCTCTTCGAGTCAACGCCGAGCAAGGAGGAGCTGCAGGCCAGTTGGAAGAAGCAGGCCCGGCGCAAGCTCCCGGCCCGAACCTCTGTACGAGCCCGGGCGCAGCTGAAACGGGGCAAGGCCGACCTCGGCTGGACCGGCGGCAAGGCAGGGGGGTAGTGGCTGGATTGCCAGACGTGGCGGCCGCCTCGCCGCTCGGGCTCTATCTCCACATTCCCTTCTGCGAAGCGATCTGTAACTACTGCAACTTCAACCGGGGGGTATTCGACGCCGGTGTGAAGCAACAGTACCTGGGTGCTCTTTCGGCGGAAATCGCCACTTGCCGGGACGGAAGCCGGGTCGACTCCGTGTTCTTTGGCGGCGGCACACCGTCGGTGCTCGAGCCATCCGAGGTGGCCGGATTGATCCAGCGCTGCCGGTCGAGTTTCGACGTCGATCCGGCGACTGAGATCACCTTGGAGATGAATCCGGAAACGGCGTCTCCCGAGCGGTTGGAGGGCTATCGGGCGGGCGGCATTACCCGCCTCAGCCTGGGGGTGCAGTCGTTTCGCGACGAGGAGCTGCGGCGTCTCGGGCGGCTCCATACGGCGGACCGCGCTGTCGAGGCGTTCGGTCTGGCGCGGGCAGCAGGGTTCGACGACATCAGCGTGGACCTCATGGTCTGGCTGCCGGGGCAGACCGTGTCCGACTGGCTCGAATCGGTCGAGACCATGATCGACCTTGGCCCGGACCACGCGTCGATGTATCTCCTCGAGTTGTATCCCAACGCGCCATTGCGGGAGGAGATGGCGAGGGGAGGCTGGACCCAGGCACCGGACGATACCGCGGCAGAGATGTATCACGCCGGTCTCGACCGCCTCGAGGCGGCGGGTTACCGGCAATACGAGATCTCGAACGTGGCTCGCCCGGATCGGCAATCCCGTCACAACCTCAAATATTGGACCGATGGCGCATGGGTGGGGTTCGGCTGTGGCGCTCACTCGACGCGCGACGGGCGGCGGTGGCACAACGTGACAGAGACTGGCGCCTATATTGACCGCGTAGAAGGCGGCACCAGTCCGGTGGCGAGCTGCCGGACACTGTCCGCAGAGGAACGTCTGACCGATACGCTGTTTCTCGGGTTCCGTCTGTTCGAGGGAGTCGACATGACAGCCGTCGAGCAACGTTTCGGGGTGGATGTCTGGGCGCGATGGGGGGACGAGTTGGCCCCCTTCGTGGATGCCGGGCTGCTCACCCGTGATCGGGGCCGGCTGCGTCTGACACGAAGCGGGATGTTGCTGGCCAGCGAGGTGATGTGTGTTTTTGTCTGAAGGACGCTCGAGGAGGCAGGAGGCAGGAGACAGGAGTCAGGAGAAAGCCGGGTGGCTTCGCCAACTTCTGCTGCAGGCTCGCTCGAGGGTCAAGGTGTGGTCAGGATGCGGGCAACAGGTCTGACGCAAGTGGGCCGTGCGCTTGCGGTTGCGGTGGCGTTCGGGACCGGTGTGGTGTTGGGGATGACCCAGCAGGAACCCGAAGCGCAGCCGACGACCCGGGTGTTCAGCGCGGGCATCGGTGTGGTGCTCGACTACGTCAAGTCGGGTCAGACGGCGGCGTTCGAAGTCACCATGAAGCGTGTGGGCGAGGCGCTCAGCACCAGCGAGAGCCTTGATCTGAGGCGCCAGGCGGCCCAGTGGAAGATCTACAAGGTCACGGAACCACTCGAAGGTGGCGTCGTGTTGTATATTTCGGTTCTGGATCCGGTCGTGTCGGGGGCCGACTACTGGGTGCCACAGATTCTGAATGAGGCGTTTCCGACCGAGGTGCAGACGCTGTATGAGGCCTACGCCGGGACGTTCGCCGCCGGTCAGATTCTCTTGAATTTGAGTCCTGTTGTCGGGTCGTGAGCGATGTGGGGTGGCAGCGCCGGACACCGGACGCGCACAGATATAGTTTGGTTCAGCCGGTTGGTACGGTAGAGTAGCTGCCTTTGGGCAGCCGTGTTGGCACGAAGGAGGAGTACATGCGGACGAAGTTGAAGACGGGATCTCGAAACAGCCGGGTCTTGGTGGGCACGGCAATCGCGGCGGCGCTCGCCGTCGGCGTGTTGCTGGGGACGTCCTTTGCGCCCGAGTCTGAGGCGGCGGCACAGCCGGTCATGAATTTCAGCGGCAGCTCGGCGGTGGTCATGAGCTACGTCACCCCGGGGGGCGCGTCCGATTTCGAACGAGTCATGCGGGAGTACGGCGCGTCGCTCTCGGGCAGCGAAAACGCGCAGTACAACCAGATGGCCTCGAGTATGAAGATCTTTCGTGCCGCCGAACCGGGTCCGAACAACACCGTCCTCTACATGTGGATCATCGACCCCGTCGTAACTGGCGCCAACTATGCCGAGGCCCAGATACTCAATGACGAGAAGCCGGATGAAGTGCAGGAGCTGTATGACGCCCTGCTCGCCGCAATGGAAGGCGGCGGTCGGCAGACGGTGAACATGGAGCTCGTGCTGGAATTCTAGAGACGCGACAGAGCTATTGGGGACGCTGCGCCCAGCCGAGGGCGCAGCTCACCCGGTGTCGTTCGGACCGCCTCCGGCAGGGCCTGAGTGCCTCGGCCCAGGTCTACCTAGAAGCCCAGGTTGAACCCGGCGTAGAGGCGCTGGTGTGTGTCGTGCTGGGGTGAGCCGCGGAGCGTGAAGACGCGGTAGTCCAACCGCAGTCGGATTGGCCCGGCGACCGCAATCTTGACGCCGGCGCCGGCATTGCCGCCGGCATTCGTCTCCTCGAGACCCCCTCCCGTTTCCTGATAGAGCCCCCCACCGACCGTGCCATAGAACTGCAGACCCGATATTCCGAACGGAGTCTGGACCAGGAGATTGAACATGCCGGTTCGGAGTCCTGGTGCATCCGCCATCTCGTCTGCCGCCGTGTCGGAGTACTCGAATTCAAATCCGATGACCAGCAGTGAGAGCCCCACGCCGAATCCCCGAACCGGGCGGTTCGACGGGGTCGCGTTCGTCCCCACGAAGGCGGTCAGATCCGCGTAGGCGGGCGCCGCGACCAAGAGCATCACGGCCAGCACGGACAGGGCAACGAGAACGCGTCGCATCTATCTAGTCTAGCAGCCCGCGCCAAGAACGACCGGCTGGTCTGGCGGGCGCGGCCTCTCTGAAAAGATGCTGGCGTGGCCCACCACCCACTCCTGTCTCCTGACCCCTGTCTCCATTGAGGGCGCGTGGAGAGCCGTATGATAAAGTGGCCGCACCCGATGGACCTGCGGCCCACCGACGAGCAGCGCCTCCTCCGTCAGACCGTTCGCGAGTTCGCCGAAGCCGAAATGGCGCCCCACACCATGGAGTGGGACGAGGCACAGCGTTTCCCGATCGAGCTGCTACCCAGGCTCGCCGACCTCGGGCTGATGGGTATCCAGTTTGATGACCGCTTTGGCGGGGCCGCGATGGGAGCGGTCGACTACTGCATCTGTATCGAGGAGCTGGCCCGTGTCGACCCGGCGATCGCGCTCTCGGTCGCGGCGCACAATGGGCTGGCGGCCGCACACATCCAGATGTTCGGCTCCGACGCCCAGCGCGAACGGTATCTCACGCCGCTGGCCACGGGGCGGCACCTCGGAGCCTGGTGCCTGACCGAGCCGCACGCCGGGAGCGATGCCGGTGGCATGCGCACGACTGCCGAGCGGGACGGGCATGGCTGGCGGCTCAATGGCACAAAGACCTTCGCGACGCACGGCAGCCTGGCGGGGACGTTCGTTGTCATGGCGGTGACCGACGCCGCGCGCGGACCCCACGGGATCTCGGCGTTCATTCTCGAGCGCGGTACGCCGGGGCTCGTGTCCGGGCGCAAGGAGAACAAGTTGGGAATGCGGGCCAGCGACACGGCTGACGTGTCCCTGACCGACTGTGTGGCCCCGGATGGTCAGCTGCTCGGGGCGGTCGGGGAGGGCTTTGTGGGAGCGTTGCAGGTGCTCGATGCTGGACGGATCGGGATTGCCGCGCTCGCCGTCGGGCTCGCTCAGGGCGCCTACGAGGCCGCGCGAGGCCACGCCACCCAGCGCGAACAGTTTGGACACCCGATCGCGTCGTTTCAGGCGATACAGTTCAAGCTGGCCGATATGGCGACACGGATCGAGGCAGCCCGCTGGCTGACCTACCGTGCCGCCTATCTCAAGGATCAGGGCGCCGTGACCACACGCGAGTCGGCGATGGCAAAACTGTTGTCAAGCGAAACGGCGGTGCGGGCGGCGGAGGATGGCATCCAGATTCACGGCGGCTACGGGTTCGTCAAGGACTACCCGGCCGAGAAGTTCTTCCGCGATGTGAAGCTGACGACGATCGGTGAGGGCACAAGCGAAATCCAGCGGTTGGTCATCGCCAGACAGTATCTGGACCCAGGGGCATGAACGCCGATGCGCACCGTCTCGTTGAGGCGGTTCTCGATGGCGATCGGCGGGCGATTGCCCGGGCCATTACCGTGGTCGAGGCCGAGGGCCCGGCGGCTGCGGCGATCATCAGGGGAGTCTATCGACGAAGCGGTCGGGCGTATCTGCTCGGGGTGACCGGCGCACCAGGTGTTGGGAAGAGCACCCTGGTCGATCGGCTCGCGGCTGCGTTCCGGTCGCGCGATCGGACGGTCGGAGTGGTGGCGGTGGACCCGACCAGCCCGTTCAGCGGCGGCGCGGTGCTGGGCGATCGGATTCGGATGCAGTCGCATGCCGCCGACCGCGGCGTGTTCGTGCGGAGCATGGCGACGCGCGGCCAGCTCGGCGGTCTGTCGCGCGCGACCGGCGACGCGGCGGTCATTCTGGACGCGGCCGGGTTCGACGTGATCGTCATCGAAACGGTGGGTGTCGGGCAAGCCGAGATTGAGGTGTCACGCACAGCAGACATGACGGTCGTCGTGACCATGCCCGGGTCCGGCGACGACGTGCAGGCGCTCAAGGCGGGGGTCATGGAGATCGCCGACCTGTTCGTCGTGAACAAGTCGGACCACGACGGCGCAGATCGCGCCGTCGCGACAGTCGAGATGATACTGGGACTCAATGACTACGGCCCAGACGACTGGCGGCCGCCGGTGCTGCAGACCTGCGCCACGGATGGCGTTGGTGTCGACGACGTGCTGGACACCGTGGAGCGGTTTCGTGAGCGCGGCGGCAACGCGGCCGAGCAACGACGACGGACGCGTGTGGGTGCCCGGATCCGGCAGCTGCTGTCGGACCACTTCCTCGAATATGCCGAGAACCGCGTGCTCGAGCCCGGCGGGTTCGACCAATTGGTCGACCAGGTCGCCGAGGCTGAGTTTGATCCCTACACGGCGGCCGACAGGGTCTTGGACCGAGTGCTCCGGGTCGAACGACACCCACCCGGGTCGAACATGGTGCTCGACCACATCGGCGTCGCGGTCAGCGACATGGACACGGCGCTCGCGTTCTATCGGGACGCACTGGGGCTGCGGATCGAGAGCGTGGAGAACGTGCCATCACAGCATGTGCGTGCGCAATTCGTGTCAGTCGGAGAGGTCACGCTGGAGTTGCTCGAGGCGACATCGGCGCAGTCGGCGATCGCGCGCTCGATCGATCGGCGAGGGCCCGGCTTGCACCACCTCACCCTCCGTGTCGACGACATCGGCGCGGTGCTCGCCCGACTCAAGGCTCGCGGAGTGCGGCTGATCGACGAGGAGCCACGCCCGGGCGCCGGTGGGCAGCTGGTGGCGTTCATCCATCCGTCCGCCGCGCACGGTGTCCTGGTGGAGCTTACCGAACCGGCGGGTCGAACGGGCGACAGTGGGGAGGGTCAGGACCAGTGAGCGATCGGCAGACGAACATCCGGATCGGGGTGATCGGTGGCAGTGGATTGTATGAAATGGCGGCCTTGACGGACCGTGAGGAGGTGAGCGTGCCCACGCCGTTCGGTGATCCGTCGTCTCCCTACGTCGTGGGCATGCTCAACGACCGTCGGGTGGCGTTTCTCGCCCGCCACGGCGAGGGGCATCGGTTGATGCCGTCGGAGCTGAATTTTCGCGCCAATATCTTCGGCTTCAAGACGCTTGGCGTCGAGTGGATCCTGTCTGCCAGCGCCGTCGGCAGTCTAAAGGAAGAATACCGGCCGCTCGACATCGTCCTACCAGACCAGTTCCTCGATCGGACCCGGGGGCGGACCAGTAGTTTCTTTGGCGGCGGTATCGTGGCCCATGTCGGGTTCGCCCACCCGTTCTGTTCGGTGCTCAGCCGCATCGCTCTCGATGCGGCTACTGCCGCCGGTGCCCGTGTCCACCGCGGTGGCACCTACGTGTGCATGGAAGGTCCGCAGTTCTCGACGCTGGCCGAGTCCCGGCTCTATCGTTCGTGGGGTATGGACGTCATCGGGATGACTAATCTGCAGGAGGCGAAGCTCGCGCGGGAGGCGGAGATCTGTTACACGACCCTGGCGCTGGTGACCGACTACGATTGCTGGCATGAAGATCATGACAACGTGACCGTGGACATGATCATTGCCACGCTGATGAAGAACGCCGTGATGGCGCAACAGGTGGTTGCCGGCGCGGTGACCGGGCTGCCGGTCGACCGCGGGTGCGAGTGCGCCACGGCGCTTGGCTCGGCTATCATTACCCGGCCGGATCGAATTCCGGCGGAGGTCAAGCGCGACCTGGCGCCAATCATCGGAAAGTATGTGAAGGAGTAGACCCTCATATTGCATCCCATCCTGACAGTCGGGTCCGTCGCATTCGATTCCATAAAGACACCGTTTGGCGAGGCCTCGCGTGTGGTCGGGGGCGCCGCCACCTATTTCAGCATCGCGGCGTCCTTCTTCACCGACGTGCGTCTCGTGGCGGTCGTCGGTGACGACTTTACCGAGGAGCAGACGCAGGTCTTTTCCGGTCGCCGCATCGACCTGACGGGGTTACAGCGTGTGCCCGGCGAAACATTCCGCTGGAAGGGCGAGTACAGTTTCGATTTCAACACGCGTGACACGATTTACACACATCTCAACGTGTTCGACCAGTTCCGCCCGGTGTTGCCCGAGTCCTACCGGCCCACGCCGTTCGTGTTCCTTGCCAACATCCATCCGACGTTGCAGTCGGAGGTGCTCGACCAGGTGCACGAGCCGCGGTTCGTCGCCGCCGATACCATGAACTTCTGGATAGAAGGGACCCCGGACGAGTTGCGAAAGGTCCTCGGACGGGTCGATGCGCTGGTGATCAACGATGAGGAGGCCCGCGAGCTGAGCGGCGAGGCAAACCTCGTGAAAGCCGCGCGCGCCATCCAGCGCATGGGACCGGAGCTGCTGATCATCAAGCGGGGAGAATACGGCGTCCTGATGACACGCGACCGAGGCTTCTTTGCCGCACCGGCAATGCCGCTCGAGGAGGTGTCAGACCCAACGGGCGCCGGGGACACGTTTGCCGGCGGGTTCATGGGATATCTGGCCTCGGCCGGGGAAATGACCGACACTGTCGTCACGCGCGCGATCATCGCGGGCAGCGCGCTGGCCTCCTTTGCAGTGGAAGACTTTGGGCTGGAACGACTCTTGCGGCTGACACCGGATGAGCTGCAGGACCGGCTCGCCGAGTTCAAACGGCTGACGCACTTCGAAGCGCTATGATGACGCGACTCGGAGCACTAGCGACCCCCTCTGGGCGGGCATGGATGACGCGCGGTTTCGGCGTCGCCACGCTGACCTGGTTATTGACCCTCGTGATGGTGCCGTTCTTGTTGGCCCATGAGACCCAGGCTCGTGCGGTGACGGTTGCGTCCGCGGGCACGTATCTGGTGGGGAGCCTCATCTGCCACCAGCGGCCGGACCGTTCGTTCAGGCCATGGGGTGTGCAGATGCCGGTCTGTACGCGGTGCGTCGGGCTGTATCTTGGCGCGGCGGTCGGGGTGGTGCTGGCTGGTGCGCGGAAGACAAGGAGTTCCACGGGTGGTGAGACAGCGCGAATCGGGCGGCCGGCGCTCCGCACGATGGTACTGGTCGCAGCGGTTCCTACTGGTGTGACATGGCTTGGTGAGGTGGTCGGGTGGCTGTCGGTGACGGGAGGCGTGCGGGCCGTGGCGGCGGTGCCGCTGGGAGTGGCGGTGACATGGGTCGCAAGTCTCGTGATTCGCGGCGAGCTCGCCTAGCGGCGAAGCCAGCCAGGGCGGCGCCGGGTCCCGATTCCGGTCGGGCGCTGGCAGCCGCCGCGCTGGCGTGGCTGATTCCCGGTGCCGGCCATCTCTGGCTTGGTCGACGCCAGAAGGGAGTCATCTTCCTGACGGCGCTTCCCGTGATGTTCGTAATCGGTCTGTGGCTCGAGGGACGGCTTTTTCCGTTCGGATCGGGCGAACTGCTCGTCATGCTGGCGGCGTTTGCGGATCTCGGCAACGGCCTACCCTACGTGCTGGCCAGGGTCGGTGGGTTCGGCGAGGGTCTGGTCGTGGCCACGACCTTCGAGTACGGCAACACGTTCGCCATCGTCTCCGGTCTGCTCAACATGCTGGTGTGCCTCGACGCCTACGACGTGGCGCTCGGGCGGAAATGACCAAGGCCGTTTAGACACTATGACGAGCGAAGTCGGCAACGAGTGCCCTCCGGAGCGATCCGCCGGTCGTCGGACTGCGAGCTACGGCCGTTGCGCGGCCCCGAACGGGATCGTTGTACTTGTTCGGGCCGACAGTGACGACCAAGGCGCGCACGTGCGCGCCTCGCGGGTGCGGAGTGGGGCTGGCAGCCCGGAGCAAGAGTCCCGCTGCATTCGACCGGCGCTGCATCCGGGCCAACGGCGTTGTTTCTCGGTCGCATACTGCCTGTATGCTTCCTCGGCGCGCCTTGTTGGCCCGGCGCATCACCGGTCTCGGTGCGACGCGGGATCTCGCTCCGGACAGCAGGGTCCCCGCGGAGCGCCCGCGTGGGGTTCGGGGCGTAGCCCCGTCTAGCCACAATGACGAGCCACTTCTTCCTGTTGCTGCTCTTTGCCGGTCTTGTGTCTTTGATCTTCGCGGTACTCACCAAGGACGAGCCGGCGGAGCAGGTGAAGCTGGGCGGCATCCTCTTCGGGAGCTTCGTGGCCACGGCCGTCGTGCTGGCCTGGATCTTCTCTCCGCTTCCGTTGTGATCTGGAACCTGTGTCGGTCGTGAACCACCGAGTGCGGCTCTGGGGGCCGGCCTGGGCGATGATGGCGGTTATCTTCGTCCTCTCCTCGCTGTCGCACCTTCCATCCGCCGCAGGTGCAGTCGACGACGGCGTGGCGCACGCGCTGGAGTATGGCGTGCTCGCCGCCTTGCTGCTGCGAGGGTTCGCCGGTGCGCGCTGGGATGGGGTGACCGCCCGGGCCGCGTGGTTGGCCGTGCTACTGACGATCCTCTATGGGGTCACCGACGAGGTGCATCAGTGGTTCGTGCCCGTGCGCACGGCCGAGGTCGCCGACCTGAGCGCCGACGCCGTCGGAGCAACGGTTGCCGCTGGCCTCATTTGGGCCTGGAGTATAGTGACCGTCAGGGGACAGCCATGAGCGTGGATCAGGTATTGACGACGCGTGACGGGGCCGTCGCGACGGTCACCCTTGACCGCCCGGCGGTGCTCAACGCACTCGACGCGCGGACCGTCCAAACCCTGACAGCGGTGATGACCGATCTGGGGCAGGATGAGGGAATCCGCTGTGTCGTGCTCACTGGCGCGGGTGACCGCGCGTTCATTGCTGGCGCGGACATCGGCGAGCTGGCGCAATTGACACCGACCGGCGCGAGAGCGGTGGCCGACGCCGGTCACCGCTTGTGTGCCCTGATTGAGGGCTTGGGGAAGCCGGTGATCGCCGCGATTAACGGGTTTGCGCTCGGAGGAGGTTGCGAGATCGCCATGTCGTGCACCCTCCGCGTCGCAGCGACGACGGCGAAGCTCGGTCAGCCGGAGATTGCCCTGGGGCTCATTCCTGGATTCGGTGGCACGCAGCGTCTGCCGCGTCTGGTCGGTCGGGGCCGGGCGCTCGAAATGCTTTTGACCGGCGCACCGATCGACGCCGAGGAGGCCCGGCGCATCGGTCTGGTCAACCGCGTGGTGCCACCCGAGGCGCTGGCCGACGAGACGAGCCGGCTCGCCACGGCGCTGGCGGCCCAAGCTCCGGTAGCGGTGCGCCGGATCCTCGAAGCGGTGCATCATGGTCTTGACATGTCGATCGCCGAAGCGGCGGTGTTCGAGGCATCGACGTTTGGTCTGATGTACGGGACCGAGGACGTGCGCGAAGGCACGGCGGCCTTTCTCGAAAAACGCAAGCCGCGGTTTACCGGTCGATGAGGGGGGGTAGGACCTCAGAAGTCAGAAGTCAGAAGGCAGAAGTCAGAATGAAACCTTCTGACTTCTTGGGCTGCTTGCGATAGAGAGGTCAAGGCGCGCAGATATGGAGACCCTGACGGGCATCGGCGAGGCGGGCGACTTCCGGGTTGGCATTGTCGTGTCGACATACAACGACTTTGTCACCGCCCGGTTACGGCACGGTGCCGTCGAGGCGCTGAGAGCGGCCGGCGTGTCCGACGACGCGATTGTGCTGCTGACCGTCCCGGGCGCCTTCGAGATTCCCCAGGCGGCGCGTCGCCTGGCAGCCTTTGGGGGGGTGGACGCGGTCATAGGCCTCGGGTGTCTGATCCGCGGCGAGACGCCGCACTTCGACATCATCGCCTCGGCTGTGGCGCACGGCATCGCCGAAGCGGCGATGGACAGTGGGACGCCGATGACGTTCGGGGTGCTCACGACCAACTCGGCCGAGGAGGCGTTGGCGCGCGCAGCGGACGGTCCGTCGAACAAGGGTCGGGAGGCGGCCGAGGCGGCGCTGGCGATGATCCGGCTGTTCCGGCAGCTCACGCCCCCCGTCGTGCCGGAGCTCGGTGGGTGAGTGCGGCCCGGTCCGTTCGCGACGACCGCCATCGTGGCCGCGTGGCTGCGCTTCAGTTGCTCTACCAGCGGGAGGTCGGTGGTGCGGTCGGGACGGAGCTCGACGAGGCGGTGGACCGCTACTGGGTCGAGCATCCGGCACCCGAGGCCCGTCAGCTGTTCGCGACCGGTCTGCTGCAGGGCGCGATCGAGGCGCGCGACCGGATCGACCCGCTCATCGAGTCTGCCGCAGACAACTGGCGCCTCTCGCGGATGGCGGTGGTGGACCGGACCATTCTGCGACTGGCGGTCTACGAGCTGTTGGCCGCCGTGACGCCCCCGGCCGTCGTGATTGACGAGGCGCTGGAGCTGGCCAAGACATTCAGCGGCGACCAGTCCGCTCGCTTCGTCAACGGCGTGCTCGACGCCGTCAAGCGCACCCTGGAGGAGGGGGCCGACACGCCGAAGCCCAAAGCCTAAAGCCCGTAGCCCGTAGCCCGTAGTCTGTAGGCCGTAGCCTGTAGCCAAAAGCCCAAACGCAGACCTATCCATGTCCGAACATCGAGAGAGTGACCAGCTCGCACAGCGGCGCGCCAACTTGGCGGCGCTCGTCGCCCTCGGAGTGCCGGCCTACCCGCACACATTTCGCAGCACCGACACGGCTTCGGCGATCGTCACCGCGCATGGTGACACCAGTGGCGACGATCTGGATACCGCGCAGATCCAGACCATGACGGCTGGCCGGATTCTGATGATCCGAAGCTTTGGCAAGGCCAAGTTCCTCGTCATCTCCGACGGGGCGTCTCGGCTGCAGGTCTATCTGAGGCAGGATGCCTTGTCGGAGCGGGACTTCGCGGTCGCGGCACTGCTCGACATCGGCGATCTCATCGGGGTCGAGGGGCGGCTGTTCAGAACGCGGACCAAAGAGCTCACCGTCTGGGTCGCTCGACTCGAGTTTCTCGCCAAATGCTTCGTGCCGCTGCCTGAAAAATGGCATGGGCTGACCGATGTCGAGACCCGGTACCGACAACGGTATGTGGACCTGATCGTCAATCCGGACTCGCGGCGCGTCTTCGAGGTACGCGCACGGGTGATGACCGCGATCCGGGCTTTCTTGGTCGACCGCGATTTTCTCGAGGTCGAGACGCCGATGATGCAGCCGGTCGCCGGTGGCGCACTGGCGCGACCGTTCGTCACGCATCACAACGCTCAGGACATGCAGCTCTATTTGCGGATCGCACCCGAGCTGTATCTCAAGCGGCTGGTCGTCGGCGGGGTCGAACGGGTCTTCGAGATCAATCGTAACTTCAGGAATGAAGGGATCTCGACCCAACACAACCCGGAATTCACCATGCTGGAGTTCTATCAGGCCTATGGCGACTACCGGGACCTGATGACGATGACCGAGCAGTTGCTATCGACCGTCGCGCGCGAGGTCACCGGGGGCGACGACCTGCGGTTTGGCGGGCAGAGCGTCTCGTTCCGCCCGCCGTATCGGCGTCTGACGCTCCGGCAGGCTGTGTGCGAGGCGGTCACAGAAAAACTCGGTGCGGCCGTCTTCGAACAGGATCTCCGGACACGGGAGACCGTGGTGGCCTTGTCCACGCGGCTTGGACTCGACCCGCGGCCAGACCAGGGGCCGGGCAAGATCACGATCGAAATATTCGAGGCACTGTGTGAGCGTGCGCTCGTGCAGCCGACCTTCATTCACGACTTTCCGACCGAGGTGTCGCCGCTGTCCAAGCAGCGTGACGACGACCCGGACACCGTGGAGCGGTTCGAGCTGTTCGCGGCCGGCATGGAGCTGGCCAATGCGTTCAGCGAGCTCAACGACCCGATCGAGCAACGCCGCCGGTTCGAGGCCCAGCTGTGCAATCGCGAGGGAGGGGACCTCGAGGCACATCAGATGGACGAGGATTACATCCGGGCGCTCGAATACGGTCTCCCGCCCACGGCGGGTGAAGGTGTTGGGATCGACCGGCTCGTGATGGTGTTGACCGACAGCCCCTCGATTCGCGATGTGATTCTGTTTCCCCTCATGCGGTCCAAGCAGGCCGGTGAGCAGGCGGCACCGGACGAGGCCTCCGGCGGCGAATCGAGTGCAGCCGAATGATCTCGCACGGCGTGGGTGTGTGTTAAGGGCAACCGGATGCCGTGCCGACAACGTCTGTAGAGTGTAGAGGCACAGTGCGCCCGTGAGTCTGGAGTGCCCGAAACCCGTAGCCCGAAACCCGCAGCCCAAGAACTACGCCGATGACCCCACCCTTCGAGCTCTACATCGCCACCCGGTATCTGCTCGCGCGACGCCGTCAGGCGTTCATCTCTCTCATCTCGCTGGTCTCGACGGGCGGGGTCGCCGTTGGCGTCATGGCGCTCGTCATCGCGATGGCGTTGATGACCGGCATGCAGCAGGACATACGCGACAAGCTCATCGGCGCCCAAGCGCACGTCTATGTCTACAAGATCACGGGCGGTGGGTTCGACGACTATCGCGAAGAAGCGGATCGGCTGATGACCGTGCCGGGCGTGGTCGGCGCGGCGCCGTCGATCTCCGGCCGCGCGGTCGCCACGACCTCCGGTATTGAAGCGTTCGTCTCGCTCAAGGGAATTGACATCGACCTCGAGGGCCAGGTCACCGACCTGGACGACTCTGTCCTTCACGGGAGCCTGGCGGCGCTGCGCGAGGACCACGACGCGGTGCTCGGCGGTGTGGTCATCGGCGAGGATCTCGCACTGCAGCTTGGGGCGTTCGTGGGCGACACGGTGAGAGTTCTGACACCGCAGGGCTCGACGCTCTCGCCGATGGGTATGGTCCCGCGGATGCGCCCGCTGAAGGTGGTCGGCATCTTCAGTCTCGGGCTCTACGAATACGACAACGCCTACGGCTTCGTCACGTTGGATGTCGCCAGGCAGCTGTTCAGGAAAGACCGCGTGGACACGATGCAACTCCGCATAGCGGACCTCGACGACGCCCCCGCCGTGGCGCGCGCCGTGACCGATACGCTGGGCGCCGGGTATCTGGCGGAGGATTGGGGGCGGCTGAATCAGGCGCTGTTCTCAGCGCTGTGGCTCGAAAAAATGGCGATTGGCATCACCATCGGACTCATCATGATGGTCGCGGCCCTCAATATAGTCGCGTCGCTGATTCTGCTCGTCATGGAGAAGAGCCGGGACATCGCGATCCTCAAGACCATGGGGGCCACGAGTCGGAGCATCAGGCGAATCTTCGTCCTGCAGGGTGGCGTAATAGGGGTAGTCGGCACGCTGGTCGGCGCGGTGAGTGGACTGGTCGTCTCGTATGTGGCTGACCGGTATCAGCTGATTCAGATTCCGATGGACGTCTACAACATCGCCTGGGTTCCGTTTCGGATCGAGCCGCTCGACTTCCTGCTCGTGGTGACGACGGCCGTGCTCGTCTGTCTCGTGGCGACCATTTATCCGTCTCGTCAGGCGTCCCGTCTCGACCCGGCCGAGGCATTGAGATACGAATAGGGCAGAAGTCAGAAGGCGGAAGTCAGAAGGCAGAACGAAACCCGAGGCTTCGCATCATCGTTTGAGTGCTCGACTGATCGTGTCTGACTCGCGTGCCCGGCCCTGGAAGTGAGAAATGCCGCGTAGCATCCTGCTCACTCCTGACTTCTACCTTCTGACTTCTGACTTCTGCGTCGAGAATTCCTAGACCGCGTTTCCCTCATGCCTTTCCTCGATGTGCGTGCGCTTTACAAGACCTACACCGTGGGCGACCGGCAGCTGCCCGTGTTGCGGGGGCTCGATCTGGCCGTCGAGAAGGGCGAAATGGTTGCCATCGTCGGGGCCTCGGGAGTGGGCAAGAGCACGCTGCTGCAGCTGGTCGGCGGACTCGACCGGACCGACGGCGGCACGATCCGGATCGGCGACACCGACATGACGCAGGCGGACGACGACGCCCGGGTCACGTTCCGCAACCGGCAGGTCGGGTTCGTCTTTCAATTTCATCATCTGTTGCCGGAGTTCACGGCAGTGGAGAATGTGGCGATGCCGCTACGAATTGCCCGGGTGACCCCGCAGGTAGCTCAGCCGCGAGCCGAGGCCCTGCTCGAGGAGGTCGGGCTCGGCGAACGGGTGTCACATCATCCCGGGATGCTGTCGGGCGGCGAGCAACAACGCGTCGCGGTTGCGCGCGCCCTGGTCATGAAGCCGGCGCTGTTGCTGGCCGATGAGCCGACCGGCGACCTCGACGAACAGACCGGTGAAGAACTACATGCTCTGGTGCGCCGGATGCACACAGCCCACGGATTGACGTCGCTCATCGCGACCCACAACATGCGGCTCGCCCGATCTTGTGACCGCCTGCTGCAGCTCGAGGACGGTCGTCTGCATCCGGGGTGATGGCAGAGGCTGCGCAAGATTCCCGTAAACTATTGCGGTGTCAAGCACTTTCGGGACAGGTCCGGTCCTCTTGCCGGGAGCTTTGCCATATAATGCGGACAAGGCCACCTGGACGGCCGTGACCGCGGGGACACCGATGTTCGAGCGTTACACAGAGCGGGCCCGTCGGGTGCTGTTCTTCGCCCGCTACGAGGCGAGTCAGCTCGGGAGCATCTCTATCGAGACCGAGCACCTGCTGCTTGGGCTGATACGGGAAGGCAAGGGGCTGACGAGCCGCATCTTTGCACGCTCGCACCTCTCGCTCGAGGGGATCCGCAAGGAGATCGAAGGGCGCACCGTTTTTCGGGAGAAAGTGTCGACGTCGGTGGAGATCCCGTTCAGCACCGAGACCAAACGCGTCCTGCAGTTCGCCGCCGAGGAGGCGGACCGGCTGCTGCACAACTACGTGGGGACCGAGCATCTGCTGCTCGGCATCCTTCGCGAGGAGCGCAGCGCGGCGGCGTCGCTCCTGTTCGAGAAAGGGATGCGTCTGAACACGGTTCGCGAAGATATCGTCCAGTTGCTGAACGAGAAGACGACACTCACGCGAGTGAAGGAAACCCCCCTGCTGGCGGAATTCAGTCGCGATCTGACCGAGAGCGCGATGAAGAACCTGCTCGACCCGCTGGTCGGTCGGACGAGTGAGCTCGAACGGGTGCAGCAAGTGCTCTGTCGCCGCACGAAGAACAATGCGGTGCTGATCGGCGAGCCTGGCGTCGGCAAGACCGCCATCGTCGAGGGGCTCGCCCAACGCATTGTGTGTGGGGATGTGCCGCACTTTCTCGCCGACAAGCGGATTCTGGCGCTCGACATTTCGCTCATCGTCGCCGGCACCAAGTATCGCGGGCAGTTCGAGGAGCGGCTCAAGGCGATCATGAAGGAGGTGACGGAGAACCCGAACTTCATCATCTTCATCGATGAGTTGCACACGCTCGTGGGCGCCGGGTCCGCTGAGGGGTCCCTCGATGCGGCGAACATCTTGAAGCCGGCGCTGTCGCGAGGCGAGATTCGCTGTATCGGGGCGACCACCCCGGCCGAGTATCGGAAGTACATCGAGAAGGACCGGTCGCTCGAGCGCCGGTTTCAGTCCGTCAACGTTGCGCCCCCTGACGAGAGTGAGGCGCTGGAGGTGCTGCTCGGGGTGAAGGACCGCTATCAGAGTTTCCACCACGTCGAATACACGACGGAGGCGCTCGAGGCGGCGGTCTATCAATCCAGTCGCTACATCACCGAGCGGTTTTTGCCAGACAAGGCGATCGACTTGATCGACGAAGCGGGCTCTCGGGCCAAGCTGCGAGAGGCGGGTTTGAGCGAGGAATTCGGTGACATCAACCGCAACATTCGAGTGGCCGTCGAGCAGATGGAGAGCGCCGCGGCGCAGAAGGACTTCGAGAAGGCACAGTTCTTCAAGGAGCAGGAGGTCATCTCGCGCGAGAAGCTCCAGTGTGTGCGTGAGAAGTTCGACGTCAAGGCCGGGTCGCGTCCCATCGAAGTCGGCAAACAGGACATCGACCAAGTGGTGTCCACCTGGACCGGCGTGCCGTTGACCTCGATCAACCAGGACGAAAGCGACAAGCTGCTCCGAATGGAGGCCGAGCTCCACCGGCGGGTGATCAGCCAGGATCCCGCGATCTCGGCGCTGGCGCGCGCCATCCGGCGGTCTCGCGCTGGGCTCAAATCGCCGGCCCGGCCCGTGGGTAGTTTCGTGTTTCTCGGCCCGACCGGAGTCGGGAAGACCGAGCTGGCGCGCGCCCTGGCGAACTTCCTGTTCGGTAGCGATGGTGCGCTGATCCGGTTCGACATGTCCGAGTATATGGAGAAGCACTCGGTGTCGAAGCTGATCGGGTCGCCACCCGGCTACGTGGGTCATGAGGAAGGCGGCCAGCTGACCGAAAAGGTCAAGCGCAACCCGTACTCCGTCGTGTTGCTCGACGAGATCGAGAAGGCGCATCCCGACCTCTTCAATATCCTCCTGCAGGTGTTCGAAGACGGCCAGCTGACCGACGGGCTCGGAAATCGCGTCAATTTCAAGAACGCGATCATCATCATGACCTCGAACATCGGGGCCCGCTTCATTCAGAAGAAGGCCTCGTTCGGGTTCCAGCCGTCGGACATCAAGGAGGTCCAGCGCAGCGTGGCCGACATGGTCCTGGGCGAGGTCAAACGGACGTTCAATCCCGAGTTCGTGAATCGGGTCGATGAGATCATCGTGTTCGAGGCGCTCGTCGATGACGACCTGCGACGGATCACCGCGATGCTCGTCGACCAGTTGAACGCGCATCTCGTCGACCGAAAGCTCCATATCACCTTGACCGAGGACGTGATCGACTGGGTCATCGACCTGACGTGTAAAGACCGCTCCTATGGGGCGCGGCCCTTGCGCCGGGCGATTCAGCGGTACGTCGAAGACCCGCTCTCCGAAGAGCTGATTCGAGGGCGCCTACAGGGTGGCGCGATCGAGGTGTATCTCGACGGGGGTGAGCTGACCTATCGGGATGCCGAACGAACCTATACCGGCCGTCGGCTGGCGGCGAGCGTCTAATATCGAAAGAGTGTGTGTGTCAGGCGTGCATGTGGGTTGGATCACATGCGCAGGCAGGAAGATCTATGCGAACTGTACTGAATCGAGCACGGGTGTTGGCGGTCGTGGGGGTCGCCCTGGTGTGCGCCGGGACGGTTCCCGTTTCCGCCGGCGCCGGCACCGGCACCGGTGAGGCGGAGCCGCTGGTCATCGGCGGGCAAGCGCCGGCGCCGGCGCAGGCGCCCCTGCCGCCGCCTGACTCCCCTCCCTTGTTGAACCTCGTGTATCTGGAGTTTCCGAATCAGGGCAACGTGGCGGGTATCGAGTTGCAGACCTATCTCTATTACATGGAGATCGACGACAACGCCACCTTGCCGTCGCAGGGGGTCTGGACGCCGTTCGACGAGGACCTGGAGCGAGTAATGCTCGAGGACTTCCAACGTTTGTGGGACACCGGTTTCCTCAACGACCTCACGATCGAGATCGTCGACGCTCCGTTCGCGAACGGTGTCGAGGGCAAGGATGTGCACTTCCTGCTGGACGAGCGCGAGCGCGTGCGGACCGTGACCTGGGAGGGGTCCGACGAATTCGACGTTTCCAATATCGAAGAGGCGATGGAGCTGTCCGGCATCGAGCTGCGTCTCGAATCCCAGATCAGCCCGAACCTCATTCGACGGACCGAGGGCATGCTCCGGCAGATGTTCGACGAGAAGGGCTTTCAGTTCGCCGAAATCAGTCACACGATTACGCCCGTGCCCGGCGGTCCAAAGCTGGTTCAGCTCGCGTTCCAGATGGACGAAGGGCCCAAGGTGCAAATCGACGACATCGAGTTTGTCGGCAACGAGCACATGAGCGATCGATCGCTCAAACGGCAGATGAAAGACACGAAGGAGCGCTGGTGGCTCTCCTTCATCACGGGCCGTGGGACCTACAAGCCGTTCTCCTACGAGCAGGATGCCGAATTCGTGGTGGCCCATTACCTGGACAATGGCTACATCGACGCCACGGTGGGGCAGCCGGAGTTGGAATACCTGGACGTGTCGGAAGATGGCAAGTCGCGCCCCGTGCGCATTCGGATTCCCGTGACCGAGGGGGAACGGTATCGCGTCGGCACGGTGGACTTCGACGGCCAGGAGGTGGTGCGGCGCGAGGGGCTCGAGCAGATCTTTTCCGACCTGAAACCCGGGGAGTACTACTCGAACAGGACGGTGGTCGAGGCGTTGGGAGTCGCCCGGGAGGCCTATGGCGTCAACGGCTATTGGCAGATGACGGCGTACCCCGACCCCGTGCCGCGCACCGAGCCCCAACCCGAAGGGCGGCCGACGCATATCGACGGGGACCCGGTCGTGGACGTCACGATCCGATTCGAGGAAGGGGAGCAGTTTGTCGTCAACCGCATCACCTTCATCGGCAACGACACGACGCACGACGAGGTGATTCGCCGGGAGATCAACCTGGTCGAGCGTGGCGTGTTCAATACCGAAGCGCTCAGGTACAGCGTGCGCCGGCTCAACCAGCTCGGGTACTTCGAGCCGCTCGATGAGAACACCGCGATCCAGGTCGACCCGCGGCCGGGTGTCGAGAACGAGGTCGATCTGACACTCAACCTCGAAGAGGCGAATCTGAACCAGCTGTCGTTCGGCGCCGGTGCGTCGCAGTTCGACGGGTTCTTCTTGCAGCTGTCGTTCCAGACCACCAACTTCCTGGGGCGTGGCGAGTCGTTGACCCTGTCGCTCCAGAACGGCGAACGGATCAAGAACTACAACATCGGGTTCACCGAGCCGTTCCTGTTCGGCAAGCCGATTACGGGCGGGATCAATCTGTTTCGGCGCGACATCCGTTTCATCAACCAGTTCACCCAGAGCTCGATCGGGGTGTCGACGTCGTTGGGGTTCCGCGTGGGACAGTGGTCGCAGATGTTCATGGCCTATTCCTACGAAGAGACGCTGGTCAAGGAGCTCAATCCGCTTTTCCAGGACCCGAATTTTCTGCGCTTCAATCCCTTTCTCCAGGATGCCCTGGCGTTGGGGAGTGGCGGCCAGCGAACCGTCAGTAAGGTCACGCCGACCTTCCTGCTCAACACCGTTGACCACCCCATTTTTCCGATGAGCGGGAAGAAGTACACGGTCGGAATCGAGCTGGCGGGACTGGGCGGCAACACCAGGTTCTACAAGCCGATCGCCGAGGGCATCTGGTTCCTGCAGCACGCCCCGAGGCTGTCGCTCGGCCTCCGCGCCCGCGGCGAGTTTATCTCGCCATATGGCTCCTCGGCGTCGCTGCCGATCTTCTCGTTGCTCACCATGGGCGGCGACTTCAGTCTGCGCGGGTTCGATATTCGGAGTATCGGGCCGAGCGATCCGGCCACCGGCTTGGTCATCGGAGGAAACAAGAGCCTCCTGTTCAACGCCGAGTACTTGATCAAAATCGCCGACCCGGTTCGTCTGCTCTTCTTCTACGACGCAGGACAGGTGGCGGACTTCGGTCAGGGGTTCGCGACCGATCTGTTCCGGACGTCGACCGGCATCGAGTTTCGGTTCTTCATGCCGGTCATCAACGTGCCGGTCCGGCTGATCTACGCCTGGAACCCGCAGCGGGAAGGGATTCTCAACGATCGGTTCCAGCTGCAGGAGCCGACGGTGTTCAAATTCGCCATGGGGGCTTCGTTCTAGCGACGCTGCGCCGCAGGCCGTCCTGAGGATGTTCGGCGCGGGCTGCCAGAGGCCTGCATGCCGCCCCTCGCGCGAGGCTCGGCGAAGCTGATAAGCTATCGCGAGGTGTGAGGGATGCCCTGACGTCGGGGACTCCCTCGGCCGATAGAATGTAGAGATACGACGAGAATTGATTCAAACCAAGGATTGATCAGATGAAATTGTTGAGTGTGGTCGCGGCGATGATGGTCGCGCTGGTGGCCCTGACTGCGCCGGCGCGCGTGGCAGCGGAGCCTCAGGCTCCGGCCCAGACCCCGGCTCCAGCCCAGGTCCCGGCTCCCGCCCAGGCGCCGCCACCCACGGCACAACCGCCCCAGACGGCGCCCGCCCCGGCGCGGCTGCCGTTCCCGTCTGGCGCCCAACAGGCCTACATCGACCTGCAGCGGGTGGCCAACGAGTCGAGCGAAGGCCAGGCGGCCAACCAGCAAGTGCAGGCGTTGAGCGAGGAGAGGATCAGGGCGATCGAGACCCGCAGTGTTGAGCTACGGGGGAGCCAGCAAAAGCTGCAGCAGAATGCCAACGTGATGAGCGCCGAGGCCCAGCTGCAGCTGCAGCGCGATATCGATCGGTTGAACATCGAGGTCCAGCGGCTGACACAGGATGCCGAGGCCGAGGTGGCCGAGTTGCAGCAGACACTGCAGATCGAGTTCCAGCAGAAGCTCGTGCCGGCGATCGACCGCGTTGCGGCGAGCCGGGGGCTGCAGTTCATCTTCAGCGTTGGCGATGGCGGTCTCATCTGGGCGAACCCGGCGCTCGATATTACCACGGACGTTGTCGAGGAGCTCAACAAGGCCGCCCAGCCGACACCATAAGCAGAGGCCTCCGCCGACGAGCCCCCCCGCGTAATGATCCCGCGATGGTGTGAGGCGGAGTTTCGCTAAACCTGTGTTCCTCGAAATCCCCAGACTGCTCGATCGGCTCTGCTATCGCTTTCCCTCCCTGCTCATTGACAGCGTGATCGAGCACGAGCCGGGTACCCGGCTCGTCGCCGTCAAGAACGTCACCGGCAACGAAGAGGTCCTCCAGGGGCATTTTCCAGGCACCCCGGTGATTCCCGGGGTGCTGATGATCGAGGCGCTGGTGCAGGCGGCCAGCGTGCTGTTGCTCGATGAAGCTGAGCACGTCCAGCCGTCAGCCATGCGCACCGTGCTCCGCGGCGTCAATAATGCGCGGTTTCGACGTCTCGTGGTGCCTGGAGACCAGATACGTCTCGAGGTCACGATACGCCGGCGCCGCCGACGAGTCGCGGTGGCGGCGGCTGTGGCGCGGGTCGGCGACCATGTAGTCGCCGAGGCCGAGCTCCTGATCGGTCTAGCGCTCGATGAGGCCCTGATCGATCCGACTGCGAACGTGGCGCCGGGCGCCGAGATCGGCGCCGGCACGGTCATCGGACCCAACGTGGTGGTCGGCCCGTACGTGCGAATCGGTCGCGCCTGCAACATCGGCGCCTCGGCGGTCATCGACGGCTGGACCGAGATCGGCGACGAGACCCAAGTGTTTCCGTTCGCATCGATCGGGCTCATTCCGCAGGATCAAAAGTTCAAGGGGGAGCGGACCAGCCTCGTCATCGGCCGACGCAACATCTTCCGGGAGTTCGTGACGATCCACCGGGGCACCGAGGGGGGCGGTGGGGTCACCCGCATCGGTGACGACAACCTGTTCATGGCCTATGTCCATGTGGCGCACGATTGCGAGGTGGGGCACAGGACCATCTTCGGCAACGCCGCGACGCTGAGCGGCCACGTGTCGGTTGAAGACCAGGCGAACATCGGCGCGTTTTCGGGTGTACATCAGTTTTGTCGCGTCGGTCGCCAGGCGTTCATCGGCGGCTATTCCGTGGTAACGCTCGACGCGTTGCCGTTTGTGCGGAGTGTGGGCAACCGCGCTCGGGTCTACGACCTCAATGTCGTTGGGCTGGAGCGGCAGGGGATGCCGGAAGGGACCGTCGCGGAGCTCAAGCGGGCATTCCGGTATTTGTTGCAGTCCAAGCTGAACACCACGCAGGCGCTACACCAGATCGAGCAGGACGACACCCTGCAGTGTGCCGAAGTCGTGTATCTGGTGGAGTTCATCCGGACATCTCGACGGGGTGTTAACCTCCGCCGTCCACCCAAGCGGCTCGAGGCAATGGTTGCCGACGAGTGACGGACATGCTGAACGAGTCAGGAGTCAGAAGGCAGGAGAAGGCCGAAGGGCTTCGCCGACTTCGCTTTCACTGATGGCCTGAACGGGCCGACGGCAATGAAACTCGGCTTGATCGCCGGAAACGGCCGTTTCCCATTCCTGACCCTGGAGGGGGCACGCCGTCTTGGTCATGACGTGACAATCGTCGCGATCCGGGAGGAAACCAGTCCGGCGCTGGAGACGGCGGCGGCCGGTGACCCGCCGGCGGACCTGCACTGGGTGTCGCTGGGGCAGCTTGGCAAGTGCATCGCCATATTGCGTGACGCCGGTGTGACCCGGGCGGTGATGGCCGGCCAGGTCAAGCACACCAAGGTCTTCGGGATCGTACCGGACCTGACAGCCCTCAAGGTGCTGAGCCGGCTCGACACCAAGAACACCGACGCGCTGATCACGGCTGTGGCCGACGTACTCGCCGACCAGGGGATCCACCTCGAGAATTCCACGACCTTTCTGCAGCCGCTTCTTGCGAAGAGTGGTGTGCTGACCAGGCGGTCGCTGTCCGACGACGAACGCGCCGATCTGGATTTTGGCTACCGGATGGCTGATGCCATTGCGGGGCTCGACGTCGGGCAGACGATTGTCGTCAAGGACCGCGCGGTCGTGGCGGTCGAGGCGATGGAGGGCACCGACGCGGTCATCGCACGGGCAGGGGCGCTGGTCGGGCCTGGCTCGTGCGTCGTCAAGGTGGCGAAACCGGCTCAGGACATGCGGTTCGACGTCCCGGTGGTAGGAGTGCCGACGCTGACCGCCATGTGTGACGCTGGTGCGAGGGTCCTGTCGGTGGATGCTGGGCGGACGCTCGTACTCGACGGCGAAGCGTTCTACCAATCCGCCGATGAGCACCAATTGACGGTGGTGGGTCGGGAGAGGGGAGACGATGGCGTCGACCAACAGTAGCGGGCCGCGGATTGCGGTTGTTGGAGTCGGGCATTTCGGGCGACACCACGCCCGGATCCTCTCGACGCTTCCAGGTGCGCGACTCGAGGCAGTGGTGGACATTGATGCGGACCGCGCGTCGGCGGTGGCGGCCGAGACCGGTGCTGCGCCGGAGACCGACGTGGCTGCGCTCGACGGGCGTGTCGACGCGGTGACGCTGGCGGTGCCCACGGCGAGGCATCACGCGGTCGCTTTGCCGTTGCTCGAGCGCGGGGTCTCCGTCCTTGTCGAGAAGCCGATGGCGCGGTCGGTCACGGAGGCCGACGAGCTGATCGCCGCCGCCGAGGCGAGTGGGGCGGTGCTCGCCGTGGGGCACACCGAGCGCTACAATCCGGCGATCGCGGCGGCCTTGCCGCTCGTACAGGCGCCGCGCTTTATCGAGGTCCATCGAATCGGCACCTTTCCCGCGAGGAGCCTGGACATCGACGTGGTGTTCGATCTGATGATTCATGACCTCGACATCATTCTGACGACCGTCGGGGCGGATGTGGAGACCATCGAGGCAGTCGGGGTGCCGGTGCTGACCGACCGGGTGGACATCGCCAACGCCAGACTCCGGTTCACGACGGGGTGTGTCGCGAATCTCACCGCCAGCCGGATCAGCCGTGACCGCGTTCGCAAGCTGCGTTTCTTTCAGCAGGATGCCTATATCTCGGTCGATTGCGCCGAGCAAGTGGTTGAGGGATGGCGGGTCACGCGCACCCCAGGAGCCGAACCCGAGATTGCTGGGGGCAAGCTCGATGTGCCGCGGGGTGAGCCGCTGGAGCGGGAGCTCGCAGACTTTGTCCGCGGGGTCAGGGCCGGGCGGCCTCCTCTGGTCAGCGGCGTCGATGGCCGACGGGCGCTCGCCCTGGCCCAACGCGTGGCCGACGTGATGGAGAAGGGGGAGGACGAGGGCTCGCAGGAGACAGGAGACAGGAGGCAGGAGGCAGGAGAAGCCTGAGGGCTTCGCCGGCATTCAGAAAAGTCCCGTGCTCAGGCTGAGTCGGTCGGGAGTCTGCGGTTGAAAGGGTGAATGCGCGACGGATTGTGTCGATGAGTGACGACCTTTCGGTGGTGACCGGGAAGATTGCGGACGGGATCGCGCTCGACGAGCAGGATGTTCGGTTGCTGGTCGGCACGAAGGATCTGCTTGCGCTCGGGACGGCGTCGGATGATGCGCGGCGACGGCGTCATGCCGACCGGGTCTCCTTTGTCCAGGTGCACGATGTGCCGATGGACACCGCTGGGTTCGAGGCGGCGCTACCGGATCAGGCCGGAGAGGCTCGGGTGACCGGTCGGCCGGAGAGTGTGGCGGCGGCAGTCTCGGCAATTCGGGCCGTCGTGGCGCGCGTTGGGTGGGTACCGGTGACCGGCTTCACCCTTGCGGACCTGCAGGATGTGAGCGGTCACGAGGTGGGGCGGCTCGGGGACGTGCTCACCGAGTTGCGGGATGCCGGGCTGGCACTCGTCACCGAGGCTGCCGCTGAGAAGTTAGGCGATCCACAGCCGGTGTTCGAGGTGCTGCGCGAGTGCGGATTGACGGTCGGTTGTCTGACGTTGGGCGACGCGGTCGGTGAGGCGGCGATCCTGCTTCTTCGCCGTATCGCAACATGGGACGGTGCCGGGACAGTGTGTCGCTCAGTGGCGCCGCTGCCACGAGTCGAGCCATCGCCGCCGACGACCGGATATAGTGACCTGCGTCAGGTTGCACTGGCTCGACTCCTGGTTGACAATATCGACTCGATCCAGGTCGACTGGGCGCGCCACGGTCCCAAACTGGCTCAGGTGGCGTTGACCGTCGGCGCCGACGACGTGGATGCGGTACCGGCCGTCGTCCCGGACGACCTGGGGCGCCGCCGTTCGCCGCGAGAGGAAATCCGGCGCAATATTGTCGCCGCTGGGTTCGTGGCGGTGCGGCGAAACGGTTGCTTCCAGGTGTTGGATTCGCCTGACGGGGCGGCACGTGAGTAGATCGATTACATGTTCCAGGCACTGTATGGCTGACTCCCGAGGAGCGGGGCGCGAGAAGGGGCGCGCTGCGATGCGGTGTCACGCCGCCACGTCAGATAACGTCCTTCAGTTGGAGGCGGAGCGTCGCTAGAGCCATGAATCCTATTCGAGTCAGCGCGGTTGAGTATCTGAACGCCAGGCCGCTTGTGCATGGGCTCGAGGCCCGTCCCGACCTCTTCGACCTACAGTTCGACATTCCGTCCCGGTGCGCGGCGCAGCTTCACGATCGGTCAGTCGATCTCGGCCTGATACCCTCCATCGAATATCTGCGGGGCTCGGACTACCGGATCGTTCCAGATGTGGCGGTCACGTCCGAGGGCGATGTGGCCTCGGTCGCGCTGTTCACCACCCGACCGGCAACGTCGCTGCGGTCGGTCGCGGTTGACAGCAGCTCGCGGACGGCGAGTGCGCTCCTGCGCGTCCTGTGCACCGAATGGTGGGACATCGACCCCAAGATGGTGAAGCTCAGACCGGACCTGCCGGTCATGCTCAAGCGGTGCGACGCGGCACTGGTGATCGGGGATGCGGCGTTGTTTCTCGACTACGAGAGCCAGGGGCTAGAGAAGGTGGATCTGGGAGACGAGTGGACCGCCATGACATCCCTGCCGTTCGTCTGGGCCATGTGGGTGGGGAGGCAGGGGGTGGTGCATCCTGACCACACCAAGGCACTGCAGGCGGCGCGTGCGAGCGGCGTCCAGGCGATCGACGAGATTGTGGCACGGCACTGCCCAGATAATGAGGAGTCGCTCGAAGCCGGTCGTCAGTATCTGCGCAAGAACGTGTCGTTCGACCTCGATGAGCGCGCCCTGGCCGGACTCAGGAAGTTCCACGAGTACGCCTACGATCTCCGTGTCGTACCGACACGCAACGATCTCAGGTTCTTCGAATCTCCACCGGCATGAGTGTTGAAGCGATCGCTGAAAAGGTTCTGGCCGGCGATCGACTCAGCGGCGAGGACGCGCTGGCGCTGTATGTCGACGCCTCGACCAGTCTGCTCGGCCGCCTCGCGGACACGGTCCGCGCCCGAAAGCACCCGACCGGGCTGGTCACCTACATCATCGATCGCAACGTCAATTACACGAACGTTTGCGTCGCCAGGTGCTCCTTCTGCGCCTTCTATCGTCCGGTCGGAGCCGACGACGGCTACGTGCTTGGTTTCGAGGAGCTGTTTCGGAAGATCGCCGAGACGCTGGTGGTCGGAGGGGGGCAATTGCTTCTCCAGGGTGGTCACAACCCCGACCTGCCGCTCGAGTGGTACGAGGAGCTCTTTGGTGCGATCAAGGCGCGGTATCCGGAGTTCAAGCTGCACGCCCTGTCTCCGCCGGAGCTGTTACACCTGTCGCGGTTGTCGCAACAACCGGTGCCGGTCGTCGTCGACCGGCTCGTGCAGGCCGGGCTCGACAGCGTACCGGGCGGCGGCGCCGAGATTCTCGTCGACCGCGTCCGGCGGCGTCTGCACTGTGACACCAAGGCGACCGCCGACGAGTGGCTGTCGGTGATGCGCGCGTTGCACCGGGCTGGTCTCCGGTCGACCGCCACGATGATGTTTGGCAGTGTCGAGCGGCTCGACGAGCGCGTGGAGCACCTGTGCCGGCTTCGGGAACTGCAAGACGAGACCGGCGGCTTTACGGCGTTCATTACCTGGAGCTATCAGCCGGCCAACACGGAATTGGGGGGCGCCGAGGCGACCGGAGTCGACTACCTGCGCACGCTGGCGCTCGCGCGACTCGTGCTGGACAACTTCGACAACGTGCAGGCCTCCTGGGTGACGCAGGGCGGCAAAGTGGGGCAGCTCAGTCTCGCATATGGTGCGAACGACATGGGCAGCGTCATGATCGAGGAGAACGTGGTGCGTGCGGCTGGTGCCGAGTACTGTATGGATGAGGCTGAGATCGTCCGGAACATCGAGGACGCCGGTTTCGTGCCGAAACGGCGCAACATGTTGTATGACCTGCTGGGCGACCCGCTCTTCCGGTCGCGGGCGATCCCCCGTCGAACCGAGCTCGACGTCGCCCGCGCGACCGGTGACACCACTGTGCCGGCCGAGCTGTCTCGGTATCCGGCCCGGAGCCGTCCCGGCAAGCAACGTCGACAGGCTGCGGAGGAGGCCTAGCAGCCAGCTCCTGGCTCCGGGCCACAGGCTCCAGACGGCTCGAGGGTTGTCTGCGCAGGTCTCTGGTCTATTCGTGCGATACGCCCCGCCCAGAGCGCCAGAAGCCCGTAGCCCGCGGTCGAGGACAGCCCGGGCGCGCCCCGCGGGGCGGCGTGGGGCTGGCAGCCCGTGGCAAGAGCTCCGCGGCATTCGAACGGCGCTGCATCCGGACGAGCGGCGTTGCGTCTCGGTCGCATACGGCCTGTATGCTCCCTCGACGCGCCTGGCTGGCCCGGCGCATCGCCGTTCTCGGTGCAACGCGGGGTCTTGCGACGGACCGCAGGGGCCCCACTAGCCCCGCGTGGGGTTCGGGGCGCAGCCCCATCCGGCACTGACCCAGGCGCGCACGTGCGCGCCCCGCGGGGCGGCGTGGGGCTGGCAGCCCGTGGCAAGAGCCCCGCGGCATTCGAACGGCGCTGCATCCGGACCACCGGCGTTGCGTCTCGGTCGCATACGGCCTGTATGCTCCCTCGACGCGCCTGGCTGGCCCGGCGCATCGCCGTTCTCGGTGCAACGCCGGGTCTTGCGACGGGCCGCAGGGGCCCCACTAGCCCCGCGTGGGGTTCGGGGCGCAGCCCCATCCGGCACTGACCCAGGCGCGCACGTGCGCGCCCCGCGGGGCGGCGTGGGGCATTGGGGCCCCACTAGCCCCGCGTGGGGTTCGGGGCGCAGCCCCGTCTGAATATGACCCGCTACACCGCCGACTGGGTGCTGCCGATTACCGGCCCGCCGCTAGGGCGCGGCCACGTCGACGTGGCGGATGGCCGCGTGGTCGCGGTCGGTACGCTCGATCGCGCCGTGCCGCCAGGCGCGCGGGTGGTCGAGCTTGGGGCCACGGCGGTGCTACCGGCGCTGGTCAACGCGCACACGCATCTGGAGCTGTCTGGGCTGTGGGGCACCGTCCCTCCTGGCTCGTCCATGCCAGAGTGGGTGGGGCGTCTACTCGCGCGGCGCGCCGCGTCCGGTCCCCCGGACCCGACCGCCATCCGGCAGGCAATCGACCAAGCACGGTCGTCGGGAACTGGGCTGTTCGGCGATATCGGTAACACTTTGGCGGCCGTGCCGATCTTGGCGACGGCGGGCGTGGCGGCGCGAGTGTTTCGGGAGGTGCTGGCGTTTCCCGACACCGGGGCGGCGGCGGTCGTGGAGGCGGCAGCAGAGGAGATGCGGGCGGTGGCCACGACGAGACGGGTGCGGGTCGGCTTGGCGGCCCACGCACCGTTTTCGGTCGGCCGAGCGGCGTTTGCGGCCCTCGACGCCGCCGTCCGAGCCTCTTTCGACGGGCCGCGCTCCATCCACCTGGCGGAGTCGCCCGACGAGCTCGAGTTTTTGGTGACCGGCGGTGGAGCCTGGCGCGATCTGCTCGAGCAAGTTGGCCGGTGGGACCCGGCGTGGGTGCCGCCGGCCTGCGGGCCGGTCGAGTACCTCGACCGGTTGGGGTGGCTGCGACCCGGACTGGTCGCCGTCCATGGCGTGCAGTTGACCGACCCGGAGCTGGCGATGCTGGCGGACCGTGACGTCACGCTGGTGACCTGTCCTCGCAGCAACGCCTGGACTGGGATCGGCCATCCTCCTATTGACCGGTTCATCCATTCGGGGGTGCGGCTGGCGCTCGGCACCGACAGTCTCGCCAGTGTCCCCGACCTCAATCTGTTCGCCGAGCTCGAGCTGATGCGTCGGCTCGCACCGTCGGTGCCCGCCAGACGGCTGCTTGCGTGCGCCACCCTGCACGGCGCCGAGGCACTCGGGTTCGCCAGCGAGTTCGGCGAGATTGCGCCCGGTCGGTCCGACGCCCTGATCGCCGTGGACGTTCCCGGTGGAGTGCGCGATGTGGAAGAATACCTGCTTGGCGGCATCACCCCGGACCAGGTGACCTGGCTCGCGGGGCTGTGACGAAAGCCTGGCAGTGATGCGCAGCCGACGATCGTCTGGGCGGTTTGAGGCGGAGCTTCACTGACCCGCGTCCTGCCATGTTGCGTCGCCTCCGGACCTACGCCGCGTTCGTGCGATTTGGACACTCGGTGTTCGCCCTGCCGTTTGCCCTGGTGGGCGCTCTGCTGGCGGCCCAGCAGACGCCGCTCACCACCGCGCGAGTCGTCTGGATTGTTGCGGCCATGGTGACCGCGCGCACGGCGGCCATGGCCTTCAACAGGGTGGTTGACGCCCGGTTCGACGCGATGAATCCGCGCACGGCCAACCGCGAGCTGCCGCGCGGGGTCATATCGTCTGGAGAGGCCGTGTCCCTGGTCGTCGTCGCGTCGATAGCCTTCATTCTCGTCACCACCCGGCTAGGCTGGATCTGCCTGGCACTATCGCCCGTCGCGCTCGCCGTCGTCTTCTCGTACTCCTTGGCGAAGCGGTTTACGACGTATACGCAATTGCTGTTGGGGGTCGCCCTGGCTATTGCGCCGGTCGGCGGGTGGTTGGCGGCCGGCGGACGCTGGGGATGGGAGCCGTGGCTTTTGGCGATCGCCACAGGCGCGTGGGTCGCGGGTTTCGACATCTACTACGCTTGCCAGGACCTCGAGTTCGACCGCGCACAGGGACTGCGCTCGATTCCGGCACGGTTCGGTGTCCGGGCATCGCTCGGGATCGCGCGCTGGCTGCATGTGGTCGCCGTGATGGCGTTGGCTGGGGTGGCGCTGGTGACGCCATTGGGCCTGGGGTATCTCGCCGGGGTGGCCGGTGTCGCATTGCTGCTCGCCTACGAGCAGTCGCTGGTGCGGCCGGACGATCTCTCCCGAGTGAAGCAGGCGTTCGATCTCAACGGCTATGTCGGGTTGTTCTATCTAGCGGCCACAGCCGCGGCGATCTATGTCGGATAGACCTGGGCGACGCATCGCAGTGGGCATCACCGGGGCCAGTGGTGCACTCTATGCCGTGCGTTCGGTCGCCGCGCTCCTTGCCAGCGGGTGTCAGGTCGAGCTTGTGGTATCCGACTTCGGACGCCGGCTGCTCCGCGAGGAGCTGGGCGAGGCTGCGGCGATCGAGGTCCTGTCCGAGTATCTGGCGACCCGCTACGGTGACGGCGTGCGTGCCGGCACCCTGACGTTGCACAGCAACCGCGATGTGGGTGCGTCGATTGCCAGCGGAAGCTATGCGTGCGAGGCGATGGCGATTGTGCCGTGCTCCATGAAGACGCTGGCCGGGGTGGCGCACGGTCTGTCCCGCACGCTCATCGAGCGGGCCGCTGACGTCATGCTCAAGGAGCGACGTCGGCTGGTGCTCGTCCCGCGCGAGACACCAATGAGTCTGCCCCAGTTGCGCAACATGGTGGCGTCTGCCGAGGCGGGTGCGGTGGTGCTGCCGGCAATGCCGGCCTTCTACCAGGGACCACGTTCGCTCGACGACCTGGCCGACTTCATGGCCGGGAAGATCCTCGGGGCGCTGGGTTTTTCCCACGAGCTGTATCCTCCGTGGGCCGGATGAGCGCCGCGTCACCGCGGGGTCCGGCGACCGAGCCCGGCACGCCATCGCTCGACAAGGATCCCCGCCGGATCGCGGGGATGTTCGATGCCATCGCGCATCGATACGACCAGCTGAACCACCTGCTGAGCGCCGGATTCGATCGTCGGTGGCGCCGCCGGGCCGTCGCGGCGCTCGACCTCGGCGACGGGGCCCTCGTGCTCGACGTCTGTACCGGGACGGCCGATCTGGCAATGACCGCATCGCGCCATCAGCCGGCGCCCCGCGCGGTGCTGGGCGTCGACTTTGCCGGTGCGATGCTGGCGCTGGGCCACGAGAAGCTGCGGTCGGCCGGCTTGAGCCCCATCGTGCGGTTGGTCAGGGGTGACGCCTGCCGGCTCCCGTGCCCATCGGAGACAGTCGATGCCGTGACGGTCGGGTTCGGCATCCGCAATGTGGCGGACACGGCCCGGGCGGTCGAGGAGATGTTCCGGGTCTTGAAGCCCGGGGGGCGACTGGCGATTCTGGAGTTCGGAGAGCCTCGTGTGCCGGTGCTCCGGTCCCTCTACCTGTGGTATTTCCAACGGGTGCTGCCGTTTATCGGCCGTCGGCTGTCGAAACACGCTGAGGCCTATGCGTATCTCCCGGCGTCGGTTAGTGCGTTTCTCAGCCCCGACGCGCTCGCGGACTTGCTGCGGACATCCGGGTTTTTCGGTGTGCGTGTAGACCGTTTGACGGCTGGCGTCGTCTATCTCTATGTGGGCCAGAAGCCGGTTGATACCTGATCGGGTGCCCGCTCGACATCATCCATCGTTGACCCCATGACGGCTGTCGCAGCATTGGGTCGCCGTGGTAATGATGTCTGGCCCCCGCGTAGCGGGGCTGTGAGAAATGGCAGCTAGTGATGCGGCACCGACCAACGTCCGGGTGGCTTGCGGGGCAGCGTCACTAGTGGGCCCGCTGGTATACTGACCCTGGGACACTCCAACCGCACATGTACTTCGATTTTGAAGAGCGTCGCTTCGACACGCCGACAATCGAGTCGGCCATGTCGTGGCGCGAGCGCGGCCTCCTGTCGCTGTTTGCCCACCTGGCGGTCGTCGTGCTGGTGCTGGTTGGGCCGCGGTTGCAGTTCATGCAGAGCGCGGCCGAGCGCCGGGCGGAGCGACTGGCCGAGATGGTCGAGGAGCAGCGACTCGCGCAGTTCGAGGCACGCCAGCGCGAACCCGAATTCATCTTTGTGGAGCCGTTCATCGACACGCCTGCTCTGGAGCCGCCGCTTCAGGCGGACCTGTCGGACATCGACCGTGTCGCGCAGTCGCCGCTGGAAGCCGAGACGCCGGTCAACGATCTGCCCAACGCTGACGGGAATACATTCGAGTTCGTCGAGGCTGAGGATCCAACCGACGGTCTGGATCCGGTGGCCGAGGACGGAACGGAGCTGGACGGGAGCGAGCCTGACGCGAGTGAGCCGGTCGACGGAGTAGACGACGGTGTCGCTGATGCGCCAGTGCCGGACGGCCCCGACGCGACACCGGGTGACGGTGGCGCGCTGGCCAACCCGTTCCTAGCGGACACGCGTGCGGCGTTGCGAGAGAGGCCCCCGGCGGAACAACCGGGGACGATTCTCAATCAGGCAATCGAGGGCCTCAGTGGTATTGCCCGCAGGGACTCGTTTCAGAATCTGCAGGGGCGTACGGATCAATACGGTCCCGACATCCAGTTTGACAGCAAGGGTGTCGATTTCGGGTGGTGGATTCGGCGCTTTCGTGCGCAGATCTATCGCAACTGGTTGATCCCACAGGCAGCGATGGCGATGTCGGGCCACGTCGTGCTGACGTTCAACATCCACCAAGACGGTTCGTTCACCGAGCTGACCGTGGCGCAGCCCTCGAGCGTCGATGCGTTCACCAACTCCGCCTACAACGCGATCCGTGGGTCGAATCCCACGCTGCCGCTGCCGGTTGAGTATCCGGACGAACAGGTGTTGTTCACGGTGATCTTCTATTTCAACGAGATGCCGCCCCCGAGGTAGCCCCCTCTGGCACCTGGTGCTCCACCGCGTATGACGCGTCACGTGCGACCGACGGTGGCCCAGCAGTTCGGCCTGGTGCTCCTGTTGACGGTCGTGGTCCTCGTGGTGCTGTTCGGACCCGCCTGATTTATTGATCTACCGATCTATGCGAACTGCCGATGGGCGTCCGCTGCTGTTGGCGGTCGTTGGGCCGACGGCTACCGGCAAGAGCGCCCTCGCGCTGTGGGTCGCGACGCAGTCTGGTGGCGAAATCGTCAACTGTGACTCGACGGCGGTCTATCGCGGATTCGACATCGGCACCGACAAGGTCCCCGTGCCGGAGCGATGCGGCATCCCGCACCATCTCATTGACGTTGCCGATCCGACCGAGATCTACACGGCTGCTCGTTACAGCCGGGATGCCTCACGCGTGGTGCGCGAGATCACCGCCAGAGACCGACTGCCTGTGGTGGTGGGGGGCACGGGGCTCTATTTTCGGGCACTGACTCGCGGACTCTTCCCGGGGCCGGGGCGCGACCCGGTCTTGCGTGCCCGGCTCGGCCGCGTGGCGCGCCGTCGCGGTGTCGACGCGCTGCATCGGTGGCTGGGTCGTCACGACCCCGACTCGGCAAGACGCATTCAGGTGCGGGACGAGAAGCGGCTCATCCGTGCGCTCGAGGTGTTTCTGCTGACGGGGCGGACGCTGACAGACCACTTTGCCAGCACCCGGTCGCCGATCGATGACTATGCGGTGGTGACCGTCGGCCTTCAGCTGTCGGGTGACGAGCTCCAGGCCCGGATCGCGCGCCGCGTCGACCAGCAGTTCGCCGACGGGTTGCTCGACGAGATTCGTGGGTTGATGGCTGCCGGCGTGCCGCCCGATGCCGGCCCGCTCGGCGGGCTCGTCTACCGCCAGGCGATGGAGCACCTGCGGGGTGAGCGGGACGAAGCGGCCACCCGTGAGCTGATCGTGCGCGAGAATCGCCGCTATGCGCGGCGCCAGTTGATCTGGTTCCGGAAAGAGCCTAACCTACAATGGCTCTCCGGCCCCGGCGAGCGCCTCGAGACCTGCCAGGCGGTCAGCCGGATACTCGATGTCGCCCGTCACCTGTGACCTCGACCCGTGACCTTTCCAATGAGCATGTCGGCGCGGCGGTTGGATGCGCTCGAGCTCCCGGGTCTGTGAGCATCCGAGCCGACCTGGAGGCGCGCGAGGCGGAGTATCTCGCCCCCTATGCTGCTCGAAGTCGCGACTCGCAGGGGCGGTTGCGGGCCGAGTCCGAGGACCCGATTCGTCCGGCATTCCAGCGGGACCGGGATCGCATCGTTCACAGTAAGGCGTTCCGCCGCCTGAAGCACAAGACTCAGGTATTCTTCGCTCCCACAGGAGACCATTATCGGACCCGGCTCACTCACACGCTCGAGGTGTCGCAAATCGCCAGGACAGTGGCCAAGGTACTTCGTCTCAACGACGAGCTCACCGAAGCGATTGCCCTCGGGCACGATCTGGGACACACGCCGTTCGGGCACGCGGGTGAGAGCGTGCTGAACGCCCTGATGCCTGGCGGCTTCAGTCACTACGAGCAGAGCTTGCGGATCGTAGACGTCCTGGAGCAGGAGCGGAGAGGGCTGAATCTGACCTGGGAGGTGCGCGATGGTATCGCCAAGCACTCCAAGGGGAAGGACGGTGCGCCGATCGGAATACGGCCGTCACTGCGTGCCGCGACCCTCGAGGGGCAGGTGGCCCGGGTGGCGGATCTCGTTGCCTATGTGAACCACGACATCGACGATGCCGCTCGCGCGGGTGTGCTGAACACCGCCGACCTGCCAGACGAGGCGGTCGAGGTGCTGGGGCGCTCCTCTTCAGAGCGGATCGGCACCCTGGTCGCCGACGTGGTGGAACGGACGCTGGAAACGAGACCGGACATCGAGCTGCGCATGAGCGACGAGGTGCTGGCGGCCCTCCTCGATCTCCGGACATTCCTGTTCGACGCGGTCTACGAGAATCAGGTGGCGACGGCGGAGTTCAAGAAGGCCGAGGGTATCCTCGGCGGGCTCTGGGAGCGGGTGCGACAGGAGCCTGAGGCGTTTCTCGATCTGCGCACGGTTCGCGAGGAGGGGATCGATGCCGCCAGCCGTGATTTCCTTGCCGGCATGACTGATCGGTTCGCAGTGGGCCTGTACGAGCGGTTGTTCATCCCCAAGCCCTGGGCGAGAACGACCAGATTGTAGTCGTTCATGTACCGGAGCGGACGAAACGCGGATGATATACTCTAGGTTTGGTCCTGGTCCTGGTGACGCCTCCCCCGGTGGGAGGCTGTGCCTGACTGAGACGCGGGGCGCTCGCTTCGATGATCCTCGACCTCCGCTCGATCAAGGGACAGCGAGAACGGGTCCGACGGACCTTCCCGGGGGACACGCTCAGCCAGGGTGGCGGCGATCAGTATAGGGTCGTCGACACCGCGACCCTCGACCTGGACATCCGCAAGGATGGCGGGAAGTATCGGGTGGTCGGTCGGCTCGAAGCGACACTCGAGCTCGGCTGTTGTCGGTGTCTCGAGTCACTCCCTTTGGTCGTGGGTGTAGACGTCGATCTGCTCTTTCTGCCGGTGTCGGATAACACCGGCGAAGGCGACTTCCAGATCGAGGAGTCGGATCTGGGCACGGCGTTCTACCGGGACGATCAGATCGACCTGGCGCAGCTGATCCACGAGCAGTTTCAACTCGCGCTGCCGATGAAACCGCTCTGTCGTGACGATTGCCGCGGGTTGTGTCCAGTCTGTGGCGGCAACCGCAACACGACCACGTGTCAGTGCGTCGAACGGTGGGAGGATCCCAGGCTCGCCGTGCTGAAGAGCCTGAAGAGCGAGTAGGACGCGGACGGCCCCGAGGGTGGGCCACGGGCAGGACGAGAGGATTCGACAATGGCTAATCCGAAACGGCGGCACTCCAAGTCTCGCACGGCGAAGCGGCGCACGCACCAAAGCCTCGACCCGGTTGTGCTCGGCGAGTGTCCGCAGTGTCACGAGCGGAAACCGTCTCATCAGGTGTGTCCACATTGCGGGTATTACCGGGGACGACAGGTCCGGCCGATCAAGGACGTCTAGTCCATCCACAGCAGCTATCAGCGGTGACCAGCAGGCAACCGGTGAAGGCGGGGGCACGCCGGCCGCGTGTCGCAGTCGATGCCACTGGAGGCGACTTCGCGCCCCGCAACATCGTCGACGGGGCGTTGGTGGCTGCCCGGCACCTGGATGTAGGCGTCATCCTGCTTGGGGCCCGCGAACTGTTGCGTGACGAGTTGCGGCGGCACGGCGATGCGGCCAGGTTGGACGTCACGGTGGTGGACGCGCCGGAGACAATCGGCATGCAGGAGTCGCCCGCGGCCGCCTTGCGACGGAAACCGAGGGCAGCGGTCCGCGTGGCAGCGGGCATGGTGGCAGACGGGGAGGCGGTGGCGCTTTTCAGCGCCGGGAACACCGGAGCGACGATGCTTGCGGCGCACGGGGCGTTTGGCTGCTTGGAGGGAGTGGACCGCCCGGCGCTGGCCACCACCATACCGACAGCGGGACGCGGTGCCGTGCTGCTGGATTCGGGGGCGAATGTCGAGTGTCGCCCGCAGCACCTCCTGCAGTTCGCGGCGATGGGTGTCGCGTATGCGCGGACCGTGCTGGGCGTGCCTGAGCCGAAGGTGGGGTTGCTCTCGATCGGTGAGGAGGAGACGAAGGGCAACGATTTGACCCGTGAGGCGCATCAGTTGCTGCGTGGCAGTCGGTTGCGTTTCATTGGCAACGTCGAGGCGCGTGATCTGTATGGAGGGCAGGCCGAGGTCATCGTCTGTGACGGCTTCACCGGTAACATCGCGCTCAAGGTGAGCGAAGGACTGGTCGAGGTGGTCGAAGGATTTCTGCGGGACGAGCTCAAGCGGACGTTTAGCACCCGGGTCGGGTCCGTGCTGTCTCGCCGCGCGTTTCGGCGGTTTCGCCGGCGGGTCGACTACTCCGAGGTTGGCGGCGCCCCGCTGCTCGGGTTGTCCGGACTGTGCATCGTTGGGCATGGGCGCTCGTCGGCCAAGGCCGTGCGTAACGCGGTGGCGATGGCTCATCGCTTCGCGACGGGGGAGATGCTTGCCGGGATTGCGCGGGAGTTACAAACCGCAACCGTGATGCACGGCTAGCGGACGAGTTGAGTCGATGATCGCGTTTGTCTTTCCGGGGCAGGGAGCGCAGCAGGTCGGGATGGGGCGGGCGCTGGCAGACCGGTTTCCTGAGTGTCTCGAGACGTTCGACCAGGCCGATGCCGCGCTCGGCATGTCCATCAGCCGACTCTGCTTCGAAGGTCCGGCAGAACGACTGATGTTGACCGAGCACGCGCAGCCGGCGCTCGTCGCCGTGTCCACCGCTGCGGCGCGGGCCCTGATGGCACGGGGCGTTCAGCCGACCCTCCTCGCCGGGCACAGCCTTGGCGAGTACTCGGCGCACGTGGCGGCCGGAACGCTGGCGTTCGCCGATGCCATGCGGACCGTCCGGAACCGCGGGCGCTACATGCAGGAGGCGGTGCCAGTAGGGGACGGCGCCATGGCGGCGGTGCTTGGCCTGGACGCCGAGTTGGTGGCCCAGGCCTGCGACGAGACGGCGTGCGGACAGATTGTGAGTCCGGCCAACCTGAATGCGCCTGGGCAGACCGTGATCGCCGGTGTGCGCGCGGCGGTGGAGCGAGCCGGTGCCCGGGCCAAGGAGTTGGGCGCCAGACGTATCGTATCACTGGCCGTGAGCGCACCGTTTCACTGCGCTCTGATGCAACCTGCCGCCGACCGCCTGGCCCCGGACCTCCACGGATTGGTGGTGTCGGACCCGACAGTCCCGGTGGTGGCGAACCTGGACGCGGAGCCGAAACGGGATGGGGCCGCGTCATTGGCGGCGCTGGTCGGGCAGGTCACCGCGCCGGTCCAGTGGGAGCGGGTTGTGCGTCGCCTTGCATCGGAGGGCGTCGACACGTATGTTGAGGTGGGTCCAGGTTCGGTGCTGAGCGGGCTCATCCGGAAGATCGTACGCGGCGCCCGTGTCCTGTCCGTTTCCGATCCCGAGGGCGTCGATAGCGCGGTGTCGATGCTGGGGTCTTGACGGGGGGAGACATGAGAAGTCTGCATGATCGGGTCGCGATCGTGACGGGGGCCTCACGAGGTATCGGTCGCGCCGTGGCGCGGCACTTGGGCGCCGCGGGTGCGGCGGTCGTGGCGGGCGCACGAGAGCAGCACGCCGAGTCGGTGGTCGCGGAGATTCGAGAGGCTGGAGGTCGGGCCGTCGCCGTGTCGGTGGACGTGACAGATGTCGCCCGGATCGAGGCCATGGTGCGGACCGCGCGCGCCGAGTTTGGCCGAATCGACGTGTTGGTGAACAATGCCGGCATCGTGCGCGACCAACTGGCCATGCGGATGACCCCGGCTGATTGGGACGCGGTCGTTGCGACGAATCTGACCGCGGCGTTCGCCTGTGCGCACGCGGTGTTACGCCCGATGCTCAAGCAGCGGAGTGGCCGTATCATCAGTGTCGGCTCCGTGGTTGGGCAGATGGGAAATGCGGGGCAGGTCAACTACGCGGCGTCGAAGGCGGGGTTGGTCGGGTTCTCGAAGGCGCTGGCTCGCGAAGTGGCTTCACGCGGCATCACCGTGAACGTGGTGTCGCCGGGTATGATCGAGACTGATATGACTGCGGGGCTTGATGACGCGGCCCAAGCGGCGATGCTCGCGCAGATTCCGTTGGGCCGGTTGGGGTCGACCGATGATGTGGCTGCGGCGGTCGAGTTCCTCGCGTCCGACGAGGCGGCGTATATTACAGGGCACGTGTTGGCGGTGAACGGTGGCATGTACATGTAGGAGGCATTGAATGGCCGTTGCTGAGAAGGTAAAGAACATCATCGTGGAGCAACTCGGTGTTGACGAGGAGGAAGTCACCTCGGACGCATCCTTCGTGGACGACCTCGGGGCGGATTCGCTCGACACCGTGGAGCTGGTGATGGCGTTCGAGGAGGAATTCGGGCTCGAGATATCGGATGAGGATGCGGAGAAGATCACCCGCGTCAAGGAAGCTGTGAACTACATCGAGTCGCACTCAAAAAAATAGGGAGCGGCTCCTACCCCGGGAGTAACTGTGAGCAGGCGGGTCGTGGTCACGGGCGTTGGCCTGGTGTCGTCGCTCGGAGTCGGAACATCGGAGACGTGGGACGCGGTGTGTGCGGGCAAGAGCGGGATCGCTCCGATCACGCGCTTCGATGCGTCCGCATACACCGTGCGGATCGCGGGCGAAGTCCGAGACTTCGACCCGCTGATGTTCGTGGCCAAGAAAGACGTCAAGAAGATGGACGTCTTCATTCAATACGCCATTGCCGCCGCGGAGTTCGCGCGCGCCGACGCCGGTTTGGAAGTGACGCCGGAGATGGCGCCGCGCGTGGGTGTCTTCCTCGCCTCCGGCATCGGTGGATTCAGCACAATCGAGCGCGAGCATCGTGCGTTGCTGAACGGCGGGCCACGCAAGATCTCCCCGTTCTTCATCCCGGCGTCGATCATCAACCTGGCCGCGGGACAGGTCTCGATCCGGCTGGGCGCCAAAGGACCGAATTCGGCTACGTGCACCGCCTGTTCCGCATCCGCGCATGCAGTGGGCGACGCCTTCGAGGTGATTCGACGTGGTGCCGCCGATGTGATGGTGGCCGGAGGGTCTGAGGCGGCCATCACCCCGCTGGGGGTCGGCGGATTTGCTGCCATGCGCGCGCTCTCGACCCGTAATGACGAGCCCACGCGGGCGTGCCGACCGTTTGACCGCGAGCGGGACGGGTTCATCATCGGTGAAGGGGCGGGCGTGATCGTTCTGGAGGAGCACGACCGGGCAATCAGTCGGGGTGCATCGGTTTACGCCGAGCTGGTGGGCTACGGGATGTCGGCCGATGCCTTTCACGTGACAGCGCCGGCCGAGGACGGCAATGGCGCCCAGCGTGTAATGTGCGCCGCCATCGACCAGGCCGGGATCAGTCCGGACCAGGTTGATTACATCAACGCCCACGGCACCTCGACCCCGTTCAACGACCGCATCGAGACACTGGCCATCAAGCGGTGCTTCGGTGACCATGCGCACAAGCTTGCGATCTCTTCCACCAAGTCGATGACCGGCCACACGCTGGGTGCGGCCGGTGGGATTGAGGCGGGGATCGCCGCGTTGACCGTCCGCGAACAGGTGATTCCCCCGACCGTCAACCTCGAGAACCCCGACCCGGACTGCGACCTGGACTACGTCCCCATCGTGAAGCGGTCCGCCACGATCGACTACGCCCTGTCGAATTCGTTCGGCTTCGGGGGCACCAACGCGTCTCTGCTGTTCAAGCGCTACGACGGGTAACGCGTCTACTGGACGCCGCTGTCGGACGTCACCAGACAAGAGGAATCGATGAAGATTGCCGTCTGTCTCAAGCAGGTCGTGACGCGCGACTGGCCGTTGCGTGTCGATGATGCCCGAACCTGGGTGCAGGACCGCGATGCCAGTTTCGAGATGAATGAGCCCGATGCATACGCGCTGGAGGAGGCGTTGCGGCTGAAGGAGCAGCATGGCGGCGAAGTGGTCGTCTGCTCGGCCGGTCCGGCCCGCGTGTCCCAGGTCATTCGGGAGGCGCTGGCGCGGGGGGCGGACCGGGCGATCAGGGTCGAGAGTGATGTCCTGGCGGCCGCCGACGGCGGCATGGTGGCCGAGGCGTTGGCGGTGGCGATTCGGGACGAGGGATTCGACCTGGTGCTGACTGGGCTCCAGTCCGACGACCAGGGCTTTGCGCAGACCGGCGTGGTGCTGGCCGAGTTGCTGGGAATTCCGCATGCGACCATCATCATGGAGGTGCAGGTCTCCGACGGGCGGTTGCGTGTAAAGCGCGAGCTCGAGGGCGGCTGGTTCCAGTGGGTCTCGATGCCCTCCCCGGCACTGCTGACGATCCAGAGCGGGATCAACCAGCTGCGATACGCCACGCTGAAGGGGATCATGGCGGCCAAGAAGAAGGAGGTCCGGGTGGCCCAGCCGCCAGCGGACCTGACGCCCCATCACGAGATTCTGGAGCTGTATGTGCCGGAGAAGGGGAAACAGACACGGTTGATCGAGGGAGCCCCGACCGAGGCCGCCGCCGAGCTGGTGCGCGTCCTCCGCGAAGAAGCGCGGGTTATCTGACGTACGAAGGAGACTGGAGGCAGGAGGCAGGAGAAGCCGGAGGGCTTCGCCTGCATCTCTTGTGTCGTGCTGAATCCCGAAGCGTGTAGCCAAGAGTAAAACACATGATTCTAGTCATAGCCGAGCAACGAGACGGGGTGCTGAACAGAGCAAGCTGGGAGGCGATCGTGGCCGCCCAGCAGACCGGGCAGCCGGTTCAGGTGGCGGTGGCGGGTGTCTCGCTGGCGGCGGTCGCCTCAGAGCTGGCCGCGGCCGATGTCGAGGCGGTGCTCACGGTTGAGCACCCGGCGCTGGAGTCCTACACCGCGGACGGGTTCGTCACGGCCTTTGCCGATGTGGTCACCGGGACGCAGCCGGACCTGGTGTTTCTGACGCACACCTATCAGACCCGGGAGTTTGCGCCGACGCTTGCCGCGCGTCTCGGACGCTCGCTCATCACTGATTGCATTGCGGTCAAGCAGCGAGACAACCGTCTCGTATTCGTCAGGCCGATGTTTCAGGGCAAGTTTGTGGCCGATGTGGCGCCGACCGGCCCGGCTCCCTATTTTGCCAGCTTCCAGGTCGGCGCGTTCCGACCCGACGCGCTGACGCGCGGCGCATCGGCGGCCGACGTTCGTGCCCGAGAGGTCACGATCGACGCCGGTGCGATTCGTCAGACGGTTGAGCCGCCCTTCCAGGAAGCCAAGCGGGCCGTCGACTTGACGCAGGCGGAGCGGATCGTGGCCGTCGGCCGTGGCATCAAGGCCCAGGAACACCTCACACTGGTCGAGACTCTGGCCACGGCGCTCGGGGCCGAGGTTGCGGCCTCGCGGCCAATCTGCGATTCGGGCTGGTTGCCGATGGACCGCCAGGTCGGGAGCTCAGGGCAGACCGTGTCGCCCAAGCTCTACCTCGCGCTTGGTGTTTCAGGCGCCATTCAGCACTTGGTAGGCATGAAGGGGTCGCGCACCATTGTGGCGATCAACAAAGATGCCGAGGCCCCCATCTTCGAGGTGGCGGACTTCGGTATCGTGGGCGACCTGTTCGAGGTCGTGCCGGCCCTCATTTCCGCCCTCGACTCTGACTCCTGAGGAGGATGGTCTGGAGCGGGCAACCCGCGAAGTCGACGTCCTCATCGTAGGCGGTGGCCCGGCTGGGCTCTCGGCGGCCATTCGCCTGGCAGCACTGCAGAAGAGTGAAGGCGGCGAGCCACTGGCGGTCGCCGTGCTCGAGAAGGGGCGTCAGAGCGGGTCCCACCTCCTCTCCGGGGCTGTGCTCGACCCATCCGGTCTCGACGAGTTGCTGCCGGACTGGAAGACACGTGGGGCACCGGTCGAGACCCCGGTGCAGGATGACCGGATCTACTACTTGACGGAACGGTCCCAGCTGCGCCTGCCTTTCACCCCGGCGCCGCTCCGCAACCGCGGCAACTATGTTATTTCGCTGAACCAGTTCGGGTGCTGGCTGTCTGATCAGGCCGAGGCCGAGGGCATCGACATCTGCACAGAGTCCGCAGGCACCGAGGTGCTCTATGAAGGCAATCGGGTGGTCGGCGTGCGCACCGGCGATTGGGGCCTCGACGCGCAAGGTGAGCGAAAGGGGACTTTCGAGCCCGGTGTCGACATCAAGGCGGCTGTCACGATTTTGGCTGACGGCGCGCGGGGAAACCTGACCAAGACGCTGATCCGAAAGGTCGGGCTCGAGGGCCCGACTCCCCAGGCCTTCGCGATCGGGATCAAGGAACTCTGGGAGATTCCACCCGACCGGGTCGAGTCCGGGACCGTGGTGCACACCTTGGGGTACCCGCTGCGAAGCGAGGAGTTCGGCGGCGGCTTCATCTACGGCATGCCGGAGGGGCGGCTGGCGGTCGGTTTCGTGGTCGGGCTCGATTATCGGGACCCGCTGTTCGATCCGCATATGGCGTTTCAGCGATTCAAACAGCATCCCGTCGTCTCGGCAGTGCTGAGGAGCGGCCAGATGACACGATACGGCGCCAAGGCGATACCCGAAGGGGGCTGGCGCGCCCTTCCGCGGTGTCACGTCGACGGCGCCTTGATCGTCGGGGATGCGGCTGGATTCCTGAACTCGTTGCGACTCAAGGGAATTCATCTGGCCATGAAGAGCGGGATCTGCGCCGCCGACACCGCCTTCGAGGCGGTGCGCGAAGGCGACGTGTCGGCGGCGAAGCTCGCCAGGTTCCAGCGGCGCGTGAACGCCGGCAGTGTTCGGCGCGAGCTGTTCCCCGTGCGGAACGTCCATCAGGCGTTCCGCGCGGGGTTTTTCGCCGGCGCGGTGTGCGCCGGGCTGGTACCGCTGACCGGGGGCTGGTGGCCCCGGGGGCTGCTGTCGAGCGAGACGGGCCACGAGCGGATGGTGCGTCTGGACCGCTACTACCGCGCCGGACGTCCAGACCCCGAGGGCGCGAGCAACGCGGCGACGGTTGATGGCACCGTGACGTTCGACAGGCTGACCAACGTCAATCGCTCCGGTACGCGTCACGAAGAGGACCAGCCGGTGCATCTGCTCGTAGAGGGCACCGACGTGTGCCGGACTCGATGCCGTGAGGAGTACGGCAACCCCTGCGTGCGTTTTTGTCCGGCCAATGTCTACGAGATGATGAGTGACGGCGACGGTAGCGGGGCCGGGCATCGCCTGCACATCACGGCCTCGAACTGCGTCCACTGCAGGACGTGCGACATCATGGATCCCTACCAGATCATCAACTGGGTGCCGCCCGAGGGCGGGGGCGGCCCAGCATACGAAGGGATGTAGCGTGGACGACCGACCAGAAGTCCAAGGCCGTCCCGGTCGGCTACAGGCTACTGGCTTTTGCCTTCAGGTGCCCTGGTGACGGAGACAGTGCTTACGCGGTGGCAGCTGGCACAGGCGGCGCTCATCGCCGGGGTCGGGGGGCCGATCATCGGGGCACTTGGCCGCACGGTGCGCTGGCGGGTCGAAGGTGCCGAGCACTACGACGCCATCGTGGCCGAGCACCGTCAGCCCATCTTTGCGTTCTGGCACGGGCGCATTCTGTCGGCGACCTACTACTGGCGTGACCGTGGCATCGTGGTCATGACCAGCAGCAATTTCGATGGCGAGTGGATTGCCCGGATCATCCGGCGGTTCGGGTATGGCACGGCCCGCGGGTCGACGTCGCGTGGTGCCCGGCGCGCACTCATCCAGCTCAAGCGCGATGTTGCCGCCGGGCGGCCGGCGGCGTTCACGGTCGATGGTCCGCGTGGACCGGCCGGCCGGGCGCAGCCCGGCGCGGTGTGGCTGGCTGGTGTGACCGGCAATCCGATTCTGCCGTTTCATATCGAGGCCGACCGGTTCTGGTCGGCGCGCAGCTGGGACCGCACGCAGATTCCCCGGCCATTCAGCGCCGCGGCAGTGTCGATCGGTGAGCCATTCGAGGTGCCCGACCCGTCGGTGGACGGCGTTATTGAGGAGCGCCGCGCCGCGCTGGAGCAGGTGCTCGCGGAGCTGGGTGAGCGCGCCACGGCGCTGCTGCGGAGAGGGTGACGGCGGACGAGGAGGACCGGCTCATGTTACTTGTCGGGAGCGATCATTTCATCGATCATCAGACACCAGACGGCCATCCCGAGCAGCCTGCGCGAGCCCGAGTGATGGCCGAAGTGAGCCGGCGGTGGTCCGACGCGGGCGGGGCGTTGACGGCGCCTCGCCCGGCGACGCTTGATGAGCTCGTTCGCGTACACACGCCGGAGTATGTGGACCAGATCGCCGACACCGCCGGGCAGCGGTTTCGGCTCGATGCCGACACCTACACGTCGGCCGACTCCTACGACGTCGCGCTCCACGCAGCCGGTGCCGCCATCACCGCGGTCGAGCACACGCTCACCGAGGCCATGCCCGCCATCGCGTTCGTCCGGCCTCCCGGTCACCATGCCGAGCCGGACCGTGCGATGGGGTTCTGTCTGTTCAACAATGTCGCCGTCGCCGCCGCCTCGGCGCGGGCCGCGGGGGTGAACCGGGTCGCGATACTCGACTACGACGTACACCACGGCAACGGTACTCAGTGGATGTTCTACGACGACCCGGCCGTGCTCTATGTCTCGCTGCACCAGTACCCGTTCTATCCAGGGACAGGCGCCGTCACCGACGTTGGTCGTGGCGACGGGATCGGCTTTACTCTCAACGTGCCGCTCGAGGCCGGGGCGAGTGACGCCGACTACGACCGCGCCATGCGCGAAGTAGTCGGGCCCGTGGTGACGGCGTTCGCACCGGAGCTGATTCTCCTCTCGGCTGGTTACGACGCTCACGCCCAGGATCCGCTTGGTGGAATGCAGGTGTCGACCGAGGGCTTTGCGGCGATGACGGCACACGTGCAGCGCCTGGCCGAGACCTGCTGCCAGGGGCGGCTGGCGGCGGTCACCGAAGGCGGATACGACCTGACGGCCCTCGACGCCTGTCTCGAGTCCACGCTGACACAACTGGGCGACGGACCTCCGGCGTCCGGGGCGGCTGTGATCGGCGACACCAACCGGGTCAATTCAGTGATCCCTGCCGTGCGACAGGCTCTCGCGCCGTATTGGTCGGGAATCTTTCGGTAGATTCGAGGAGACCGGAGGCAGGAGACATCGGAGCTGTGCCCAGGCGTTCTGTTTGACCGGCCACACTCCGCGGCGGGGCACGGCCGTCGGCCGCTTGCTATAATTCTTGCAGACCCTCATTGGTTCCCGTCTCAGACGTCCAATCACAAAACCACCACCGTGTCCGACTACAACCCGCAGGCGATCGAAGAGAAGTGGCAGCGGCGCTGGGCCGACGAGCGCGCATTCGAGGTGACCGAGGAGCCCGGGCGCCCGAAGTTCTACTGTCTCGTCATGTTCGCCTATCCGTCCGGTCATGCGCACGTCGGACACGTGCGGAACTACATGATCGGCGACGTCATTGCGCGGATGAAGCGGATGCGCGGCTTCAACGTCCTGCACCCGTTCGGGTGGGACGCCTTCGGCTTGCCGGCCGAGAACGCCGCCATCAAGAACCGGTCGCATCCTGAAACCTGGACGCTCGAGAACATCGCGCACATGAAGGGGCAGCTACAGCGGCTGGGTATCAGCTATGCCTGGGAGCGCGAGCTGGCGACCTGCGAGGCGAGCTACTACAAGTGGAACCAGTGGCTGTTCCTCCAGATGTTCGAGCGGGACGTGGCGTATCGTCGCCGCTCCACGGTGAACTGGTGCTCGAGTTGCGCGACGGTCCTCGCCAACGAACAGGTTGTCGACGGCGGCTGCTGGCGGTGCGGCACCGTGGTCGAGCCACGAGAGCTCGAGCAGTGGTTCCTGCGGATCACCCAATATGCCGACGGGCTGCTCGACGGTATCGAGCGGCTCGACGAGTGGCCCGACAAGGTGCTGACGATGCAGCGGAACTGGATCGGACGCTCCGAGGGGGCGCTGGTCAGGTTCCCCGTTGAAAACGCCGGCGCCGAGCCGGTCGCGGATGGAGACGCGGTCGAGATCGAGATCTTCACCACGCGGCTCGACACGATCTTTGGCGCGACCTTCGTGTTGCTGGCGCCGGAACATCCCTTGGTCGACCGCTTCGTCGATGAGGCGACAGACCCGGAGGCGTTGCGCCGACAGGTGCAGCAGTTCCGCGCGTTGGACCGGACCGACCGCATGACCGGGGCGCTGGAGAAAGAGGGGTTCGATACCGGGCGCACTGCAGTCAACCCGTTCACCGGGCGGCCGGTGCCGGTCTGGATCGCCAATTTCGTGCTCGCCGAGTATGGCACCGGCGCCGTCATGGCGGTGCCGGCCCACGACCAGCGGGACTTCGAGTTTGCACGAAAGTATGGAATGCCGGTGGAGGTGGTGATTCAGCCCCCAATCGAAGGTGACGTTGCGCCCCTCGACGGTGCGACCCTGGAGGCAGCGCATTCGGGGTCGGGCACGCTGGTGAACTCCGGCGAGTTCACGGGCCTGTCCACAGAGGGCGCGGCCATGCACATGGCGCGGGCGGCCGAGTCGATGGGGGTGGGCCGAGCAGAAGTGCAGTTCAGACTCAAGGATTGGGGAATTTCACGGCAGCGGTACTGGGGCACGCCGATCCCGATCATCCACTGTGATGCGTGCGGGTTGCAGCCGGTGTCGCTGGACGATCTTCCGGTCGAGTTGCCCAAGGTGTCGGAGTTCACCGGTCGAGGCGATTCGCCGCTGGCGCAGATCCCCGAGTTCGTCAACACCACCTGTCCGTCATGCCAGGGACCCGCGCGTCGGGAGACCGACACGATGGACACGTTCGTGGACTCCTCCTGGTATTTCTATCGCTACTGCGATGCGTCGAACGATGCTCAGGCCTTCGACCCCGAGACGGTCCGCTACTGGGGACCGGTCGACTTCTACAGCGGCGGCGTCGAGCACGCGATCCTGCACTTGATTTACTCTCGATTCTTCTGCCGGGTGTTCAAGGATCTCGGCATGGTGGACCACGACGAGCCGTTCACGCGTCTGCTGACTCAGGGTATGGTGCTGCGCGACGGCGCGGTGATGTCGAAATCAAAGGGTAACGTCGTCGACCCCGATCAGATGATCGCGAGCTATGGCGCCGACACGCTACGGCTGTACGAGATGTTCGTCGCGCCGCCCGAGAAGGAGATCGAGTGGACCGACTCCGGGCTGGAGGGCAGCTTCCGATTCTTGGCCAGAGTCTGGCGGCTCGTCACCTCGCTCTGTTCGGTGGCGGCTGGCACACCACAAACCGGCCTCGAGACGATGACGCTCGATGACGCCCATCGCGCGCTCCGCCGGAAGACGCACGAGACGATTCGTCGGGTCTCGGCGGATCTCGACCCGCGTGTGCATCTGAACACTGCGGTGTCGGGGCTGATGGAGCTCGTCAACGACCTCTACGCCTTCTGCGAGCGGCATGGGTTGGCGCCACATGCTGCCGCGGCGGGGCAGGGGGCGCCGGCGGCTGACCAGGTGGCGGCGGAGACACGCGCAGTGCTCGGAGAGGCGATCGAGGCGCTGGTGCTGATGTTGTCACCCTTCACCCCGCATCTGTGCGAGGAGCTCTGGGAGCGACTCGGGCACGTCGGCGGCCTCGTCACGGTGGCGTGGCCCACGTTCGACCCGGAGGTAGCGCGGGCGGACGAGATTGTGGTGCCCGTGCAGGTCAACGGCAAGCTCCGCGCTCGTCTCACCGTGCCGGCCGTTGTAGCGGACGAAGACCTGCGGACGTTGGCGTTGGAGGAGCCCGCCGTGCGATCGCATACCGCTGGCAAGACCGTGGCGCGTGTCGTGGTCGTCAAACGCAAGCTCGTGAACATAGTGATTAGATGATGTGTCCCCTGAGCCGCGTCGAAGGGTGAATATCGTGGTACGGTAGTCAGGAAACGGAGACAAGACGATGACGAGCCGACAGCGATCCAATCTGGCGGGCCTGATGTGCGCGTGTGTCGCGGCGCTCGCTTGCAGCGGGTGCGGGTATTCGCTCGCCGGGCAGGGGTCATTCCTGCCCGACTACATCCAGACGATCGGCGTGCCGATGTTCGAGAACGCAACGACGGTGTTCGAGGTGGAGCAGAACTTGACCCAGGAGGTTCGGACGGCCTTCATTGGGCGTGGGCCATACACGGTCATCGCGTCCGATACCGGCGTCGACGCCTTGCTCGCCGGCACGATCACCGGTATCACGATCCTGCCGGCGACATTCACCGCGCAGCAGCAGGCCTCGCGCTACATCTTTACCCTGAGCGCCGCGATCGAGTTTCGCGATCTGACGACCAACGAGATTCTCTGGGAGAATCCCGCGCTCACCTTTAGCGACGAGTACGAGGTGGCGTCTGGGACCGGTGGTGAACTGGATGCCTCGACGTTCTTCGGCCAGCAGTCGAACGCCGTTGAGCGGGTGGCCAAGGATTTCGCCGGTACGGTCGTGAGCTCGATTCTGGAGGCGTTCTAGCGACGCGGTGCCGAGAGCCCTCGACGATCGACGGCACCGCATCGCTAGACAGCATTTATCATAGCCCCGCTACGCGGGGGCTAGACGCCCACTACAGACGGGCGTCCAGCTGCTCTAGGGTCTGCCGTGACGGCGTCCCGAAGCCCGCAGCCCGATGCCCCACAGCGGGCCAGAGCGCGTAACGCTGGCCCCATCCTCCATGGGCACCATCACACCAAGCGCGGCGCACAAGCGAATTGCGTCCGGCGATCTGGACCCCGTCTATCTGGTGCTGGGGGACGATGCTGTAGAGACGGCTGAGATGGCCGACGCCTTCCAGGAAGTCGTGGACGACGGCTTGCGGGCGTTCAACGTCGTGCGGCTGTATGGAGGCGATGCGACTTTGGGACAGGTCATCGACGCGGCAAACACGCTGCCGATGATGGCGCCGCGTCGCATCGTCATCGTGCTGCGAGCGGAGCACTGTCTCGTGCCGAAGCGCGAGAGCCGCGCCACGGCTGCAGACTTGGAGGAATTCGAAGCTTATCTTACAGACCCTCACCCGCACGCCAGTCTCATCCTCGTCGCCGGCGACCTCGACAAGCGTCGCAGCATCACGAAGCGGTTGCTCAAGACTGCGACGGTGGTGACCTGCGGCGTTCTCGACACCCTCGCCGATGCTGAGCGATGGGTGCGGCGGCGCGTCTCCGCCGAGGGCATGTCGATCGAGCCGGCAGCCGCCCGTCTACTCGCGGAGCAGGTGGGTCCGAATCTCACGCGACTGCGTGGTGATGTCGAACGGCTCTTGATCTTTGCCACCGGACAGTCGTCTATCGGGGTGGCCGACATCCGGGAGATCGCCGGCCCGGCAGCGGCGCATGATGACTGGGGGGTTGCCAGAGCGATCGAGCACGGCCAGACGGCCCAAGCGCTGAAAGAGCTGGCGTTGGTGCTCGAATCTGGCGCCGCAGCCTACATGGTGCTGGGGCAGCTGGCCTGGGTGGTGAGAACGAAGCTGCCGTCCGCACGGCTTCCCGATGCGGTTGAGGCACTGTTCCGAACCGACCTGGCTCTGAAGAGCTCGGCTGGCGACCACCGGGTTCTGCTGGAGCGACTCGTATTGGAGCTATGCAGCGCGGGTCTTGGGGGGGCTGGTGGACGTCGACCCCAGGGCCGGCGCGTCGTGAGTAAGCTGAGTTAACCCGCCGCGCCGGCGAGCCGTTTGGCGAGCCGAGATTTGTATCGCGCCGCAGTGTTGTCGTGGATGATGCCCTTGGCGGACATCTTGTCTATCAGCGAGACGGTGCCGTTGAGAACCGACCGCGCTTCGTCGGTTTTGCCCTGGTCGATTGCCGTACGTAGCGACTTCAACGCGCGGCGCAGCCGGGTTCGCATCCCCCGGTTCCGCGCACGTCGGACAAGGTCCTGTTTATGCGCCTTCAACGTGTTTTTGTGATTGGCCAAAACGTCGTGGATCCTTTCCGTTCCTTGCTGCCCGCCGGTCCTGACCGGCCAGACGACCCTTCATTATAGCACTTGCGGACGGTGGGGCGACGCTTTGCGGCCCTTACCGACCCTTCAGGCGACGTAATGTGCGGCGTTGCCGCTTGTCCAGTCTCGGGGGCGTCCCGGTTGCGGTGCGTCCAGAACCCCGGCGACGTGGGCCGCCCGGTGAGCCACCGAGACGGAGCAGCTCGAGCTCGGCTGCGGTCGGTGCCGGGGTGACGTCATCATAGAGTGTCCTCGCCGTCGCCTTCGGGAGGTGCTGCGTGGCGAGGGATCGCACGACCACCTGTTGTCGTCGGCCGTTCGGGCGTGTTATCGAGAGCCGGTCACCCTGCTGAATCGTCCGGTGCGGTTTGGCGCGCTGACCGTTCACATCGACCTTGCCGCCGCGACAGGACCGTTGGGCCTCCGACCGGGTCTTGAACAGACAGGCGACGTCGAGCCAGACATCAAGTCGGGCACGGTCGTTCGCAGCGTCCTCTGGTGGCACCTTGGTCGCTAGCGCCGGGAGCCGTCGTCGTCGGCTGGGCGTGGCGCCGGTGGGACATCCGAATAGGTCGGGATGCGCCGACCATTTCTCACTTCGTAGCTCTTGTAAATGGTCTGGCCGTTCGACACGGTGGCCGAGCGGTCCCGGTCCGTCACGGTCGTGGACGAACGGACGCGGTCGAGATAGTTTCTGGTTTCGCGGTACGGCGGGACCTGGTTGCCATACCGCGCCACCGCTTCTGGTCCGGCGTTGTAGGCGGCCAGAGCGAGCTCTTCGTTGCCGTCATAGCGGTCGAGGAGTTGGCGTAGGTAGGCGACACCGCCACGGACGTTCTGGTCGGGGTCGTAGGGGTCCGTCACTTGCAAGTCGGCTGCCGTGGCCGGCATCAGCTGCATCAGTCCCATCGCACCCTTCTCCGAATGGGCTCGCGGGTCGAAGGCCGATTCGACCTGGATGATCGCCCGCACGAGATCGGGCCGCACGGCGTGGCCGGTCGCTTCCCTCAGGATGATCGCATCGAGGCTCTGGCCTGGAACGGGCCGGGCAGCGCGAGTCGCACGAATCGCCGACGTTCCACGCACCGGAACGGTTGTCACCGCCCCCATACGCGGGGTATCTGACAGGACCAGCACGCCGCCAGCCTCGCGCCACGAGTAGATTTGCGCCTCGGCGGCTCCGGAGAAGCCCACGAAGACGGTCGCGACGAGGAGACCGCCGAGCAGTCTCTTGGTCGCGAGCGAGTGTGTCGGGACACGGAACATCACTTGCGCACCATACCGTACATATCGGGGCGCGACCGCAGGCGCGTTAGAGGCTGCACCCGTCACCCCGCGAGCATCCCGGCTACGACTGTGCGGCTTTCGGCCAACAGCACGTCGATTCTCTCCGGCTGCCGGCCGCCGGCCTGGGCGAAATCGGGCCGCCCACCCCCACCGCCACCGACAATCGGCGCGATCGCCTTGACGACCTTCCCGGCGTGTACCCGCTCGGTAAGATCCTTGCTGACCGACACGACCAGCGCCACCTTGCCCCCGTTTTCCGAGGCCAGCACCACCACTCCTCGCCCGAGACGGTCACGCAGCGAATCGGCCAGACCGCGCAAGGAGCCCTTCTCCAGCCCCGATACGCGTCGTGCGATCAACCGGGCATCGCCTATCTCGACTGCGTCGTCACCACCCGCGCTACTGTGGGTCCCGAGCGCCGCTTTCATCTTCAGCTGTTCGAGCTCGCGCGTCAGCCGCTTGGTCTCGGCAGTCAGCCGCTCGACCGTCTCGACGGCCTGTGTTCCGGGGACGCCCAGAGCGACCAGCACCTGGTCGAGTGACGAGCGCTGTGCCTGGAGGTGGGCCACGGCGCCCGCGCCGGTGACCGCCTCGATTCGGCGCACACCTGCCGCGACCCCAGTCTCCTGAGTGATCGCCAACAGACCGATGTCGCCGGTGGCGCGGCAGTGCGTTCCCCCGCAGAGCTCCATGCTCACGCCTGACACCGACACAACCCGCACCGATTCGCCGTACTTTTCGCCAAAGAGCGCCATCGCGCCGGAGTCAATCGCCTCCTGGGTCGAGCGTGTCTCAGTGTCAACCGCGTCGTTTTCGTAGATGTGGGTGTTGACATCGCGCTCGATGGCGTCGAGCACGTCACGGCCGATTGGTGCGCCATGCGCGAAATCGAACCTGAGCCGGTCGGGCGCGACCAGCGACCCGGCCTGCTTGACATGGGTGCCGAGCTGTTTCCGCAACGCGGCATGCAGGAGATGCGTCGCGGTATGGTTGCGGCGAATTGCGTCCCGGCGCGGCGCGTCGACTTCCGCCGTCACGCGCTGTCCCACATGGAGCGCGCCGGCCGTGACCGTGACGCGGTGCAGCCGTGGCCAGCCTGGGACCGGTCTGGAGACGTCATTCACGGCGGCCCGGGCGCCGTCGTCTGTCCTGAGCTCACCCTCGTCCGAGACTTGTCCGCCCGCCTCCAGATAGAAAGGGCTCTGCCGGAGTGCCGCGAAGCCGGCTTCACCGGCTGACAGCCGGTCGACCTGCACCCGATCCTCACCGAAGAGCTGTGTGAGCGGAGTTTCGACGCACCCGGTCTCGTAACCGACGAAGTCGTCAGGTTGGTCGGCCAGACCGTCTCGACCCGGTGTCGTGCTCATGACAAAGGAGGCATCCTCCCCATCGCTGCCAAACTTCGCCCTCGCGCGCGACTGATTGCGCTGCGCCTCGAGCGCCGCCTCGAAGCCGTCGCGGTCGACGCTGACCGTTCGCTCACCGGCCAGATCCTCGATGAAGTCCAGAGGGAGCCCGTAGGTGTCGTACAACCGAAAGATCTCCTGCCCGGGCAGCACACCTCCGGCGCTCGCCGCCAGCGCCGACTCGAGTCTGGGCAGCCCGTCGTTGAGGACCGCATCGAACCGCTCCTCTTCGGTGCGGACGACTTGAGCGATCGTGTCGCGGCTCGTGGCCAGCTCGGGGTAGGCCGCACCCATCTCTGTCACCAGGACGTCTACAAGCTGGTGGAGGAACGGGCCTGTCATGCCGAGCTTCTTGCCGTGCCGCATCGCGCGGCGCATGATCTTGCGGAGCACGTAGCCGCGCCATTCGTTGGAGGGCATGATCCCGTCGGCAATCAGAAAAGTCATGGCGCGGAGGTGATCGGCCACAACCCGCATCGAGACGTCGTGAACGCCCGGCGACGCCTGGGGCGTGTGAGGGCCGTAGACTCGGCCCGTCTGGTCTCCGATCGCGCCAAGAAGTGGCGTGAACAGGTCGGTGTCGTAGTTCGAGACCTTGCCTTGCAGCACCGCGACGATCCGCTCGAGTCCCATCCCGGTGTCGATCGAGGCGGCCGGTAACGGCGCCAGATGTTTCTCGGTGTCCCGGTCGAACTCCATGAACACGTTGTTCCAGATCTCGACGTAGCGGTCGCAACTGCAGTCGATGCCACGGCAGACCGGTTCGTTGCACGGGAGCGCGTCGCCACGGTGGTAGTGCACTTCCGAGCAGCGGCCGCAGGGACCGGTGTCGCCCATCGCCCAGAAGTTTTCCCCCATGCCGAGCTCGACGATTCGGTCGGCCGGAACCAGCGTGCTCCAGATGGAGTGCGCCTCGTCGTCGCGCGGTATCCCGGACTCGCCCTTGAACACAGTCGGAACAAGTCGTTCGGGTGGTAGCCGCCACACCTCGGTCAGGAGCGTCCAGGCAAACGGGATCGCCTCCTTCTTGAAGTAGTCGCCGAAAGAAAAGTTCCCCAGCATCTCGAAAAACGTGTGGTGACGCCAGGAGGGGCCGACGTTGTCGAGGTCGTTGTGTTTCCCGCTGACCCGCATGCATTTCTGGGAGGTGGTGGCGCGCGTGTATGACCGCCGTTCCCGCGCGAGAAACAGATCCTTGAACTGGTTCATCCCCGCATTGGTGAACAATAACGTCGGATCGTCGTTCGGCACGAGTGACGCACTTCGCACGATCTGATGGCCCTCGCGGGCAAAAAAGTCGAGAAAGCTCTGGCGAACCTCACTGGACGTCATTCGGCTATTCTTCCACAAAAGTGATGTCTCGCCCGGCGCGCGATAACAGCGCCTTCGCGACGCGATCGGGGGGAAAACCCTGCCGCAACAGCGCCTGATTGAGTCGGCGGAGCTCGGCGCGGTCGCGAATCGGGCCATGCACCCGTTTCGCGATGGCACGTTCGAGCACTGCCTGCTCGTCGACCTCGTCGAACACCTCGGAAACGGCGCGGCGAGCTGTTTGGGTGGCGATCCCGAGCGCCTCGATTTCCCGCCGGGTCCGGCTCTTGCCGCGGAGCTTCACTTCGGCGGCACGCCGGGCGTAGGCGAGCGCCGTCCGAGCGTCGTCGACCGCTCCCTCGCGGGCAAGCCGCGCGATCGCGGTCTCGATCTCGGAGGGAGCAAGCTCACGCCGTGTCAACCGATCACGGAGTTGAGCCGTCGACAGCTCCCGCCGCGCGAGCAGACGCAAGCCGATCTGGTAAGCGCTCGGCTCTCGCGTTTGTGACATAGGTGACAGGCCCTGATTGGGTCAGCAACGGTGGCCGGCGCGCAGCGGCCGGCTGGCAAGGCGCGACGAGGGAGCATACAGGCGGGATGCGACCCCGCTGAGCGAGAAGGGCATCGCCGTCCCGCCGCGGCCGCTGCGCGCCGGCCACCTAGTCTCCGAACCGGGTGACTGACGGCGGCTCGTCGCTACCGCTCGGCGCGCGGGCCATGTCGCTCTGCGCGGCGTCGCCGGTCGCGGTCACACCCTGGAGGCGCAGCTTGAACTCTTCGGGGTTGCTGGCCCATCGAAGCGCCATGTCGCGAGTGACGTGGCCGCGCTCATACAGTCCGTAGATGGACTGGTCGAATGTCTGCATTCCGTATTGCGACGTGCCCGCGGCGATCGCGCCTTCGATGAGGTGCGTGCGTTCCGGGTCCACGATGCAGTCACGGATGAACGGGGTATTGACCATGACCTCGACGGCCGCGCTGCGCCCGGTCTCATCGATCCGGGGAATGAGCCGCTGCGATACGATCGCCCGGAGCACACTGGCAATCTGCATCCGGACCTGTTGGTGCTGGTGGGTTGGAAAGACCGCGACCAGACGATTGATCGTCTCGGTAGCGTCGAGCGTGTGTACGGTCGACATCACGAGGTGTCCGATCTCGGCCGCGGTCAGCCCCGTTTCGACCGTCTCGAGATCGCGCATTTCGCCGACCAGGATGACATCGGGGTCCTGTCGCAGTGCGCTGCGGAGGGCGTCAGCGAACGAGCGCGTGTCGACGTGTACTTCCCGTTGATTGATGATCGACTGGACGTCCTGATGGAGATACTCGATCGGGTCCTCCACCGTCATGACGTGGGCGGCGCGGGTGTGGTTGATGTGGTCGATCAGTGCCGCCAGCGTAGTGCTCTTGCCGCTGCCGGTGGTGCCGGTCAGCAGAATGAGCCCGCGTTCCTCTTCGGCGATCGTTTTCAGAACCGGCGGCAGATCGAGATCGTCGAGCGACTTGACCTGAATCGGGATGACACGGAGGACCATGGCGACCGTGCCGCGCTGGCGAAACACGTTGCAGCGGAAACGCCCAAGCCCGGCGACACTGTGGGCAAAATCTACCTCGTGGTCTCGGGCAAAGCGCGGGTGAAGCCCCGTAGGCACCAACCCGGCCGCCATCGTCTCCAGTGTGGCGGGTTCGAGACGATTCTCCTCGGCGATCGGACACAGCTTTCCATGGAGCCGCATCATCGGAGCGTTGCCGCTCTTGAGATGGAGATCGGACGCGCCGGCTTGCACCGCCGCGGCGAGAAGCTCGGTGATATCCATACGGCCGTTTCGTCCGGGGCCAATCAGCTGGACTTGGCCGTTGCGATCGCTTCGGGTGCCGTGGTGTGTCTCTGATACACGTGGGTGAGCCAGCCGTGCGTGTCCGGCAGGTTGCCGTTGACGACGTCAAAAAACCGGCGCTGGATGGCGGCGGTGACCGGACCTCGTCCGCCGTCTCCGATGGCGATTTTGTCGACACTCCGGATCGGGGAGATCTCGGCCGCGGTGCCGGTGAAGAATATTTCGTCGGCGATGTACAACATCTCGCGCGGTATCGGTTGCTCGTGCACCGGGAACCCCAGATCGCGCGCCAGCGTCATGATGACGTCGCGTGTGATGCCCGGTAGCACCGACCCGCCCATCTGCGGCGTGAAGACGACGCCGTCACGGATGATGAAAATGTTCTGGCCGCTACCTTCACTGACCAGCCCGCCCGGGTCGAGGGCGATCCCCTCGCTATATCCGTTCAGGGACGCCTCCATCTTGATGAGCTGAGAGTTGGCGTAGTTGGCGGTTGACTTGGCCATCGCCGGGAACGTATTCGGTGCACTGCGGGCCCAGGAGCTGACCTGCACGTCGACACCCTTCTCGAGCGCGTCGTCGCCAAGATACGCGCCCCACTCCCACACCAGGATCGTGGCTTCGACTGGGCACTTGAACGGGCTGACGCCCAGCTCGTGATAGCCGCGGTAGAGCAGGGGACGGATGTAGCAGGCGCTATAGCCGTTGGCGCGGATCGTGTCGAGCACCGCCTCGTGGAACGCCGGCAGATCGAGGTCGTAGACCATCCGATAGACTTTCGCCGAGTCGTACAGACGGCGAAGATGTGCGTCGAGCCGGAAACAGACCGACCCGTTCGGTGTGTCGTAACACCGTGCACCCTCGAAGACACCGCTGCCATAGTGGATGACGTGCGACCCGATATGGATCTTTGCATCGTCCCAGTCCACGAGGACGCCGTTCATCCAGATTTTGCCGCGACCGAAACTCATTGCCAATCCTGCCGATCCGCCACGCTATCAGACACTTAGCAGGCTTTCATATGACAGTGTAGTGTTCCACTCGGTTGTGGCGCAACAGAAATGCCGGTCCCGTCGGCGTGACGGAGTTACTGGGATTCGCCGCAGAATGGGCAGCGATCGGCTCTGGCATGGAGCGGCTTGCGGCAGTGCCAGCAGAAGCCGGCCGGGGGCGTGGCTCGTGAACGGATTCGGGCACGGATGCCGCGCATGTTCCCGTCGGACGAGCTGCTTCCCCGGGGAGCGTCGGAGGTGCCGGCGACCGGGACGGCGGCCGGTGTGACGCGACGTCCGGCCCTGATCTCCTCCAGGTCGGCCAACAGTTCGCCGGCACGCTGATAGCGGTCGGTCACTTCGGGCGCGAGCGTCTTCATCACGACGTTGTTGAGCACTCCGGGTATCGCGTTGTTCAGCAGGCGCGGCGGTCGCACCAACTCACCGCGACGAAGCTTCTCCAAATCGTCGGGCGCCGGCGTGTCGTAGGGCAGAACCCCGGTCAGCATTTGGTACATGGTGATGCCGAGCGAGTAGAGATCGGACGCAAACACCGCTTCACCGCGGAACTGCTCTGGCGCCATGTACGGCGGGCTCCCGATGATCGTCGTGCCGTGGGCCGCGATCTCGAGAAAGCGCGACGTGCCGAAGTCGGCCACTTTCAGTGTGCCCGACTCGGCTACCAGCACGTTGGCCGGTCGGAGGTCCCGGTGGATGACGCCCTGCGCATGCGCATGCTCCACCGCGCACGTGATCTGCCTGGCATAGTCGAGCGCGAGATCGATCTCGAGCCGTCCGCTGGTCGCGATGACCGTTTCGAGGGTGTCGCCCGGGACGTACTCCATCACGATGAAGAAGATGTTGTCCTGCTTCTCCGCCGTGGTGATCGAGACGATGTTGGGGTGGTCGAGCGCGGCCAGCAACCGGGGCTCACGCAAGAGTTCGCTGAAATTCAGGTTTTGCCGGTGCGGAACCTTCAGCGCGACCTTCTTGTTGATCCAGGTGTCTTCGGCCAGATAGACCGTACCGAAGCCGCCGCTCCCGAGCGCGGACACGACCTTGTATTTCCCGAGCACGTGATCGGCAAACAACATGAAGGGCGGAAGTATAGCTTACTCAGTAGACCGCTCTCAGAAGTCAGGAGTCAGGAGTAGGATCTACCGATGCCACCGCGGTTCTACGTGCCGGACCTGGCGGGGCTGGACGCTCCGGTCGCGTTGTCGGACGAAGAGGCTCGACACCTGACGCGGGTGCTGCGTCTGGGAATCGGCGACACCGTCTCGGTCTTCGACGGGCGGGGCGGCGAGTTCTGTGCCCGTGTCGAGCAGGTGACCGTGGGGCGCGTGGTTGTTCGGCCGTATCAGTCGGTCGCGCCCGCTCCCGAGCCGGCGGTGGCGTTGACGGTGGCACAGGCGCTGCTGAAGGGACGCACGTTTGATGACGTTGTGCGTGACGTCACCATGGTTGGCGCCGTCGCGGTCCAGCCGCTGCTGACCGAGCGGACAGAGGCCCGGATGCGCGACACCGGTCGGTGGACCAGGATTGCCATCGCCTCGGCGAAGCAGTGTCGTCGGGCCGTTGTGCCAGAGGTCAGGGCGCCTCAGTCGTTCCGAGCCCTGCTCGACGACGACCGGTCCCAGCTACGTCTGCTGCTGGTCGAGCCTGGCACGGCCGGGGCGCCTGGCGCGTTGCGGGTGCTCCAGCACGCCCCGCCGCCGGCAACGGCGGCCCTCGCGGTCGGTCCCGAGGGCGGCTGGAGTGCGGAGGAGGTGGCCGCAGCCGCGGCGGCCGGGTTCGTGCCGGTCACGTTCGGTCGGCGGACGCTACGCGCCGATGCGGTCGTCGTCTGCGCCGTGTCGGTGTTGCAATACATCTGGGGCGACCTGTGAGCGATAGAAGTCAGAAGCCGGTTTCATTCTGCCTTCTGACTTCTTGTGCTCTCGCCTCCACACCATCCCGACCCATTCGTCTTCGACGGCACGCCAGACGGGCTCGGCATAGGCGCTGTATGCCAAGGACACCGCGGCTTCTTCTTCGGCCAGAATGCCGCTGAGTACGATGTGTCCCCCTGGCGTGACCAAGGTGGCGACAGTCGGTGCCACGCGCGTCAGCAAAGCGCCAGTGAGGTTGGCGACGACCACCGCGACAGCGTCTTGTTGTAGCCGCGAGATGTCGCCGTCGCGCAGCTCGACCCGCGAGGCCACCTGGTTCGCCTCGACGCTGTCTTGAGCCGAGGCGAGCGCGTCGGGGTCCCGGTCGATGCCCGTCGCCTGCCTCGCCCCGAGCTTGACGGCGGCGATGGCGAGTACGCCCGAGCCGGTGCCGAGGTCGAGGACGTCGAGTTCGCGCAGGTCGAGTTGTTGCAGGCCACGCAAGGCGAGCCGCGTCGTTGGATGGTGGCCGCTCCCGAAGCCGAGCGCCGGGCGAATTTGCACGACGACATGTCGGCTGTCGCCAGCCATGGACGGCATGTCCCAGGGGGGCGCGACGACGACTCGCCCGACCCGTATCGCCCGCAGATCGGCCTGGGACCGTGACGCCCAGTCGTCATCGCTCACGGCGACCGGCGTGGCGCATACGCGCGGGTCACATTCGGCGGTGACTGCGGCCTGCGCGGCATTCCGGTTCGACTCGGAGGTGAAGTGCACCCGCACACTCCAGGGCCCGCGCTCCTCGATCGCGAACGGCGCGAAGTCGTCGACAATGGCGGCCACGACGTCGATCAACGGCAGCTGGTTCGGCTCGTAGGCCGGAGTCTCGGCGAAGACGTCGAGCGCCGGGCGAGTGGGGCGAGCACTATCCAAAGATGTCTTTGACGCGCTCGAAGAAAGGGCGTTCTTCGTCCGTGTCGTCCGTGTCGGCGGTGAGCGGGTCGAGCACCCGCTTCGGCATCGTCTTGTCGAGTTGCTCGAGGAGGCTCTTCTGCTCCCGACTCAGCTTCCGCGGTATGGCGACTTTGACACCGACGTAAAGGTCGCCATGTCCTCGCCCGCCGACATTGGGCATGCCCTTGCCCCGCAACCTGAAGCGAGTGTCCGGCTGGGTGCCCTTCGGGATCTGAATGGTGGTTGGGTTCGTCAGGGTGGGGGCTTCGATCTGTCCACCGAGCGTCAATGTCGGGTAGGTGACCGGCACCTCGCACAGCAGGTCGTCGCCTTCGCGGCGGAAGAACGCGTGGGCACGAACGTGGACAACGACGTACAGGTCGCCGGGCGGTCCACCTCGACCACCGAGCTCGCCCTCCCCGGTGAGACGGAGACGCTGGGCCGTGGCGATGCCGGCCGGAATCTTCACCGTGAGCTTGCGTTCGCGCGTGACCCGTCCCTTGCCGTGACACGTCTGACAGGGCTTCGCGATTACCTGACCGGCCCCGCTGCAATGCGGGCAGGTCCGGGCGACGGTGAAGAATCCCTGCTGGAAGCGGACCTGACCGCGGCCCTGACAGTGGCTGCAGGTTTCAGCGGAACTACCTGGGGCCGCTCCCGACCCGCTACAGGTGCCACACGGTTCCTCGCGGGGAATCTTGAGCGTGGTCTCGGTGCCGGTGGCGGCTTCCTCGAACTCGATCTCCAGGTCGTAGCGCAAATCGGCCCCGCGCCGGACCCCCCCCCGCCGGGTGCTGCCGCCAAATCCAAACAGGTCGCCGAGACCGCCGAGGATATCGCCGAAGTCGGCGAAGATCGTGGGATCGAAGCCAGCGGCACCGCCGGCAGCGGCACCGACGCCAGCATGCCCGAACTGGTCGTACCGACTCCGCTTCTCGGCGTCTGCCAGAACCGCGTAGGCCTCGGCCGCTTCCTTGAACCGCTCTTCGGCTTTCTTGTCGTCCGGGTTGCGGTCGGGGTGATACTTGAGCGCCATCTTGCGGTAGGCGCTCTTGATGGCTGCCTCGTCGGCCCTCCGCGGCACGCCGAGGATCTCGTAATAGTCGCGCGTCGTCACGCTTTGGCCACCTTGACCATCGATGCCCGGAGCAACCGGTCGCGCAGCGTGTAGCCTCGGCGCAGTTCTTCGATGACCTCACCGTCGCGGTGTGTCGGGCTCGGTTCGTGCGTGACGGCCTGGTGCAGATTTGGGTCGAAATCGCTTCCGACGGCTTCGATCGGTTTGACCCCGCGTTTGGCCATCAGTTCGAGCAGCTGTTTGTGGATGATCTCGACGCCGCGACGATAGGCGTCGCCCTTCTGGACGTCAGCCGCCAGCGCGCGCTCGAAATCGTCGACCAGGGGCAGCAGGTCCTGTAACAGATCCATTGCAGCGTGCTCGGCCAGCTCGCGCCGCTCACGGTCCGTGCGCTTGCGATAGTTGTCGAAGTCGGCGGTTGTGCGAACTAGTCGATCGCGGTGTTCATCGCACTCGCGCCGCAGGCGAGCAATGTCGTCGGCCTCGGGCCGAGCCGCGCCACCACCGTCAGCGGGCTGGTCGTCGTCAGACGCAGGCGTCGTTTCTTCCGGCGGAGCTGCGTCCTCAGACCGCTCCATGTCGCGTTCATCGGGCATTGTCGTCCGGCGAAGGGGTGTGATTCACGAGGACGCGACTGACCGCTTGCGAGACGCTGTCAACCGCCGCGATGGCCCGTGAGTAGCGCATCCGACGTGGACCGATCACGCCGACGGTGCCGGTCTGCCGGCCGTCGAAATAGGTCGAGGCAATCAGACTGAAGGGTTGCAGATCGGTCTCCGAGTGTTCGGTGCCGATGACCACACTCAGTCCGTCGGCGCCGAGATACTCGCTGAGCAGACGCACGAGGCGATGTTTTTCCTCCATCATCGACAGCAGCGCGCGAAGCGTGGCCAGCGGCACAGCGCTGTCGTCGTCGGAGACATCGTCGAACAGGAACGTGGCGCCGTCGATGAACACGCTCTCATGGGAAACCATGTCTTCGAGAGTCGAGCTCGCCAGCCGAAGCGAACGTGACAGAAGTTCGTCGTAGAGCACCTTTTCCTGACGCAGGCGCTCGATGACGGTGGTGCGCACCTCGCCCAGGGTCAGACCACGGAATTCGCGGTTCAGATAGTTCGCTCCCTGTTCGAGCTCGCTGCGTCTCACGCGTTCGCCGATGTCGATCACCTTGTGGCACACCTGCTGACCCTGCGCCGTAACCAGCACGAGAATGCGGTTGCCTTCGAGTGGCACGAATTCGATGTGTTCGAACCCCGCCACTTCGTTGGTCGGCGCCAGCACGAACCCCAAATGGTGCGACACCCGGGAGAGCTCGTGGGAGACGTTGGACAAAACGCCATTGATCGACCCGGCCTGGCGGAGCCGCGCCTCGACCGCCGACGTCGACCGGGTCGCATGACGGTGCTCGAGCAGCAGATCCACGTAGCAGCGGTAACCCAGGTCTGTCGGGACACGCCCTGCCGACTTGTGAGGTTGCCACACGAATCCGGCCTCCTCGAGTCGTGCCAGGATCTGGCGCACCGTTGCCGACGACAGCCCGAACCCGCCATGTTCGGCGAGCCAGCGCGAAGGCACGGGCGCCCCGCGGTCGATATATTCCTGAATGAGCGCGGCGAGAAGCCGGCGCGTGCGTTCGGGGAGGTCTGCGCCGGAGTGTCCGGGCGGGACGGACTGCCGCGACATCACGCCAGCCAGTATACCGTAAGGCTAGCGAGGCTACGCCTCGAGCTGCCCCCACCGCCTATCGGCTCGGCATCGTTAGCGGGCTTTTTCCACAGCACTACGGCCCCTGGCAGCTACCCGCCGACCGTCACCTCGGTGGCGCTGTCGGGGCTCCAACGCAGCGACTGGGCCTGGCGTTCCCCCGCGTCAGAGGCGTCGGTGTCGATCTTGCCGTATTTCACGCCGATGAGCTCGGCCAGGATGCTCACTGCTATTTCCTGAGGGGTGACCGCACCTAGGTTCAACCCGACCGGAGCATGAACGCGCCGGAACTGTTCAGGCGGCATCCCCTCGGCTTCCAACGCCTCGTAGATGCGAGCGACCTTGGCACGGCTACCGATCAGCCCAAGATAGCGCAGCTGTTTTGGTGCCAGCGCGCGGAGGGCGTCGAGGTCGTGCCGGTGGCCGCGGGTCAGGATGACCGCAAAGGCATGCGCTGGCAATATGGCCTGCGTCAGCCACTCCGGTATCGAGTCGACGACGACCTCCTCGGCATCCGGAAACCGCTCGGCGTTGGCGAATTTCTCACGGTCGTCGATGACGTGGAGCCGGAAACCGACCGCATGCGCGGCCTTGGCGAGGTGATACGACACATGCCCGGCTCCCACCAGATAGAGCGCAGGGGCCGGTTCGAGCGGTTCGATGTACACTTCCATCTGACCTCCACAGATCAGTCCGGAATCTTCCGCAAGGTCGTCTGCCAGCTCGTACTTGGCGATTACCGGCTGTCGTGTCTCTATCGCCGTCCGCGCCTTCCAGAACGCTTCGTTCTCGTAGCAGCCGCCTCCGATCGTGCCCACCGTCCGCCCATCCGGAAACACCAGCATCTTGGCGCCAACCCGCTGCGGGGTCGAGCCCTGCGCGCGAATGATTGTCACCAGCGCCGAAGGTTCTCCACGCTTCAGGGCTGCGGCAACCGCCTCGAAGACCTCTTCATTTCTCATGGTATGGTCGCGCCCCCATGCGTCGAACGGCTTCCGCGAGCTGAGTGCGGGGGCGAAGGGCTCAGATCAGGATCTCGATATCGCTCTTCGCCTTCAGTTCCTCGATGAACGCAGCAATTCTGGCCTGCTGTTCCTGTTGGACCAGGAATTCACGAATCTGGACACTGGCCTCGGCAAACGGCACGGTTCGCTCTGCCTCGCGGCCGACCATCTGGATGACGTGAAAGCCAAACGGCGTCTCGACGACCTCGCTGAGGTCGCCAGGCTCGAGCGCGAACAGGGCTGCCTCGAATGTCGGGACCGTCTGCCCCCGGACGACGTTACCCAGGTCGCCGCCGTTGGCCGCTGATCCTGGGTCCTCTGAGTGCGTTCGAGCCAGCTCGGCGAAGTCGACGCCAGCTTCCACGTCGAGCCGGAGGCTGTCGGCACGTTTCCTCGCCTCGGCCTTCTCCTGGTCGCTCGCGTCCGGGCTGAAGCCGATCAGGATGTGGCGCGCCTCGACGCCGCCACCCTCGGTGAATTCCGCGGCGTGCTGCTCGTAAAACTCCCGCGTGGTTTCGACGTCCACGTTGATGCCCGGCAAGACCTCGGCTTCGAGCACGCCTTCCACGAGGAGATCCCGTCGAGTCTCCTCACGCAAGTCGTCGATCGTTGTCTCCCAGCTGTCCAGCTGGGTTTGGAACGCTTCATCGTCGGGGAAGTTGGACCGGATGGTCTCGATACGGGCATCGACTCCGGCGTCGTCAACCACGATGCTCAGGGTTTCGGACTCCTGCACCAGGAGATGGAATGAGACCAGCCTGTCGAGCACCGACCGATACACCTGGTCCCGAAACTGCGTGGGCAGGGCCTGGCCGGCCTGAATCTCGGCGCTGCGAACCGCTCTCTCCAGTTCTTCCTTGGTGAGGTTGTGGGTGTTGACCCGTGCCACGATCGCGGGCAGCACTTCTGGGACCGGGTCGACCGTCGGCAGGGTCACTGCATCGGCGGCGACCGCCGGATCCGGCGGTGTCTCCAGATCGCCGGCGCCGCAGGCAGTTGCCAGCACGAGTGGCACCAACGACATCCATCGATGAGTGTGGAACCATCGTCGCATCAGGCAATTATACGCCGCTCTGGGGGCGAAGCCTCTTCGACTCGACAGTTTCGCCCCTCAGTTAGGGCAGGTCGGCAGGTTAGTGAAGCGGGCACACGGCATCTGGCTCGGTTCCGTCTCGGAACGCCTCGCGGATTGACTCGGGGCAGCGGGTCGTAGCGCGGAGGCCGGTCGCGGGGTCCACGTCGATGAAAGTGATCCCGGTGGGTGGACTGAAAGCTGGCGACGGGCGTCCATCGAGGGCGCTGCGCATGAAGTCGGTCCAGATGGGCAGGGCCGCCTGGGCACCGGTCAACCCGAGCGGACTGCCGTCGTCCATGCCGACCCACACCACGGTCAGCAGGGTGGGCGTGAACCCGGTAAACCAGGCGTCTCGCAGGTCATCCGTCGTGCCGGTCTTACCGGCAGCGTCCGCGAGAAAGCCCTGTCGGCGGACGCCGACCGCCGTCCCGCTGTCGAGGGTGCTTGCCAGCATCTCGGTGACGAGAAAGGCGCTGTCAGCTTCGGCAACGCGACGTGGGGCGTCGACGATCAGGTCGATAGGCGTGTCACCATCGCTGACCCGTAAGATCGATGTCAGTGGCACCCGCACGCCGCCGTTGGCCAGCACGGTGTAGGCAACAGCCACGTCGAGCGGTGTGGCCTCGAACACGCCCAGCGCGAGCGATGGATAGGCCGGGGGCGTGGCGCCCCCTGAGGATGCGGCCCACAGATCCGCGACCGCCTGGAACCCAGTTCGTTCGGCAACCTTGACGGCGGCCACGTTCCGTGAGCGGGACAGCGCCATCCGCGCCGTCACCGGTCCGTCGTAGACATCGCCGTAGTTGGCAGGTTGCCAGGTGCGCCCTTCGAAGACGAACGTTGTCGGCGTGTCGTCGATCAACGACGAGGCGGTAAAAGGGAACGCCGGGTCGCGCCGTGCCCGTTCGAGCGCCGCCAGGTAGACGAACGGTTTGACGATCGAACCGGGCTGTCTGTGTGCCCGGTCGGCCCGATTGAACTGGCTTGCTCGATAGGATCCGCCACCGACGAGGGCCCGGATCGCACCAGTCTGCGGCTCAACGGCGATCAGCGCCGCCTGGGGCGGCTCTCCGGCCGCGTCGGGGAGCTGGCTCTCGACCCGGCGCAACCCCGCGCGCACCGCCGTTTCCGCCAGCCGCTGCAGGTGCACATCGAGGGTGGTCACTATCTGGAGACCGGCTCTGTCCGCATCCCTGTCTGGCAGTACTTGCTCGAGCTGGTTGTCGACAAGGTCGACAAAGTAGGGCGCTTCGACGTCGTCGGTGTCGGCAACCCCCCGGATGGGTGCCCTCGCCGCCGCCAGCGCCTCGTCTGGCGTCAGGAAACGTTGTTCCACCATCGCCTGTAGCACCCCGTTTCGTCGGCTCCGCGCCCGGTCGGGGTGACGGTCCGGCGCGTGCAGCTGCGGGGCCTGGATGATGCCCGCCATCGTGGCGGTTTCTCCGAGGGTGAGGTTTCGCAGATCCTTGCCGAAGAGCGCCCGCGCCCCCTGGGCCACTCCGTGAATCGCAAATGAGCCCTGTTGGCCCAGGTAGACGGTGTTCAAATACAGTTCGAGAATGCGCGCTTTCGAGAGCCGTCGCTCGAGCAGGATTGCCAGCGCCTGCTCGTGCACCTTTCGGGATAGCGTTTGTTCCGGACCGAGCAGGGTGTTCTTGATCAGCTGCTGTGTCAGGGTGCTCGCCCCGACCAGATACCGGCGGTTGCCCGTGATGTTGGTCACGGCGGCTCCGGCAATGCGGACGGCGTCGACACCGTGGTGGTCGAAGAACCGGTGATCCTCGGCGGCCAGCACCGACTGTATCACCCGCCGCGGAATGTCGGTCAGCGGAGTGTCACGACGCTTGCGGCGCTCACCCGCATGGAGAGTCGAGAGCAGCGGCGCGCCAAGCGCCAATCGGTCGATGCTTCCCGCCGGGGGGACATCGATTCCCACGACCCGTTTGGTGCCGCTGGTGTCCACCCCAAATCTCACTCGCACTGTGCGGCCGCGCTTGGCGCCGGCAAGCTCGATGAGGGTGATGGCACGGCTGTCGGCGTCGAATTCGCCGGCTCCCCGCGCGCGATCTCGTTGCGTGTACCCCAGGTCGTCGAGCCAGCGGACCAATTCGTCGCTGTCGAGGGCCAGTCCGCGGGACAGTTCCAGCGGAGTGGCAAACAGCCGGGTGATCGGCGGTGTCCAGCCGGCAGCTAGCCGTTCGTCGATTTGCCGGGAGAGCGTCTGGTAGAGAAGGGTCGCGGTCGCCAGGAGCGCGAGGAGCAGGACGGCGAAACAGATACCGGCCCGGCGGATCCAGGGTCGCACCCGTTTCGACCGTCGCCGGCGCCGCTGCGCGGGCCGTTTCGGCCGGGTTCCCGTCCTGGAGCTGCGGGTGGACTTCACGCCCAGTGTATCGGACGCCGGGCCCGGAGACGGGAGCCCAACTGAATGCCCTGCGGCTGTGGGCTATAGGCTTTAGGCGCACCCTGACGCACAAAGAACTGAGGGCCCCGCCGGTAAATAGAAGCGCCGCCAACATCGTGTCCGGCCCAAAGCCCAAAGCCCAAAGCACCGGCCGGGCAGGGCACTCCGGCCCATCCTAGATCGTGATCACCCAGTGATGGCTCGCGTCCAAAGTGGGATCGGTCACGAGTCGGTCGATCAGGGCCGGGCCGTATCGGTTCAGGAAATAGACGGCGCCAACTGCCCGTTCTTGAGGGTTTCCTTGCGGGAAGATCTGCGACTGCGCCCGCGCGAACTGCCGCCGCAAGGTCTGGTCTCGTCGCTTGGCCGCCTGCACCACCTTGTTCTGGAGGTTTCGCAGGTCGCGTTCCATGCGCCCAAGCGTCGATTCGGCCGCGCCGCCGAGCGTCGGGTCCACGGTGGCAACGGCCGCTGTCAGCGACCCCATCCGGTCCCGAATGGTGTCCTCGGCTGCTCGCATCGCCTTGTCCACGCTCTCGGGCAACTGGTCTCCGAGCAATCGGTTCAGCTCCGATTCATCCTGTGGGTGGAGCATCTCCATCGCGATGTTGTTTCGACGCAGGAACTTGATGACGGCGGCGTCGACCAGCGTGGCGCTGAGGCGCGGGGCGACCAGCGGCATCGGTACGCCGAAGTGCGTGTAGACCTGCTTGAGTTGCGCCAGGTAGGCGAGCTCGTTTGGTCCGGCGACATAGCACACGGTCGGAAACAGCCGGTCTTGCACGATGGGGCGGAGCAGCACATTTGGACCAAGACAGGCGACATCGTCGCGAAGCCGAGTCAGCAGCCGTGTCCGGTCGATTGGCTCATCCCCGACCCGGAGCCTGTCACCATCCTGCCGGATGGCGTGGCGCGTTCCCTCGAGCAGAAACAGGGCCACCGAGTCGGGCAGGGGCTCTACTTGTGCGTGAAAACCCGCGTCGCACAGTTGCTCGCCCGCAACCCGCGCGAGTGACGTGGTCGTGCCCGCGCTTGCGATCTCGCGTTCGAACAGTGCCGAGGCCAGTGGTTTGGCCGCCGGGTCCGAGGCGTCGAAGACGACCAGGCCGAGATCGCCGAGCAGCTGTTCAATCCAGACCGCGAATGCTTCGACCAGGCCACGTCCGTCCGCGTAAGCGTGACGAAGCCCGGCCATCAGATCCGGAGTAAAGTCGGTTTCAGGCAACGCAGCCGCCAGGCCGTCAACGGCGGTGGCGACCTCGTCGCCGAGTCGGACGCTCGCCGCCGGCGTACCGGGCGCGGTCGCCGGTATCGCCAGCGACACGGTTTTGAGCTGGAGGTCTGCATCGAGGATGCCACAACTGCGGATTTCATCGAGGTCGTGGTCCTCGGCATCCACCCAGAATACGGCGACCGCCGGCACCCCGTGGGCCTGCTCGACCTGTCGGGCCAGGCGGATGGCCGAGATCGCCTTGAGCAGCGTGTAGAGAGGCCCACCGAAAAGTCCAGCCTGTTGCCCCGTCACGACGGCGACAGCGCGCGGGTCGTCCAGGCGTCCGGTCGCTTCAAACGCCACGGTCGGGGCGCCGCGTGCCTGCTGCTGCGCCCGGAGGAGCGTCGTAACCGCTCCGTCGATTGCCGGCGAGCGCTCCCGAGCGGCAATGGCGTGCTGCCAGGCGGACCGGTCAGTGGGATTGCCGGCGAAAAACGGCTCGAGCGCTGCAAAATTGGCCGTGTACTCCGTGGCCAGTCGCCTCATGCCGGGAAATCGCCGGAGGTCGACTGCAACGGATTCGGGAAAGGTGATGTCAGAGCGATCCGCAGACACAGGGCCACAACTGTCGCAGAGGGTGTCTGGGAGTGTCAAGGTTGTGCCAACCGACCGTGGCCAGGGTCGTGGACGGGGGAGGCGCTGACAGGCCGGAAGCCCTCGATCCGTTCTATCGTGTTGAAAAATAGTGCACTTCCGTGTTATTTTATGAACCCAATTGGAGGTACCGCCCCCCTGACTTACGACGATTCGAGTGCGTCCACACCTCCCGGTGCATTTGGTCCCTATAGGGTGATGCACCAGATCGGGGCGGGCGTCCTCGGACCGGTCTTCCGGACCTACGATCCGGATGGCGATCGGCTGGTGGCGGTCAAGGCCTTTCACCTCGACATTACCCCCGAACAGGCCGGGACACTTGCCTCCGCTCTGAACGAAATCGTGCAGGGCGGGTTGTCGCATCCGTCCATCGTGACGCCGGTCGGTGCCGGGCTCTCCGACGGCGTGCCCTACCTCGCGCTCGAGTATGCGGCTGCCGAGTCGTTGGATGTGGCCATTCGCCACTACGCGCCGGCGGCGCCAGACGCGGCGCTGCCGTTTGCCGTGCAACTGGCGGAGGCACTGGATACGGCGCATGCGCGGGGCCTGTTCCACGGTGCGCTGCATCTGCGCGACATCTTCGTGTCGCCCGAGCTCGCGCGTGTCAACGGTCTGGGCGTAGTCTCGGCGCTCGAACGAATTGGGCTGCGAGGACCGCTGCGGCGGCCCTTCACGGCCCCGGAACAGATAGCGAGCGCCGATTGGGGGAGCGCTGCCGATCGTTTCGCACTGGCGGCGATCGCCTACGAACTGCTGACGGGGAAGCGGGCGACCGGCCTTGGCGAACAGGATGCCGACCACCTTCTTGCCCGTGTGCCTGGCGTGCGCGATGCGCGCCGCGTGACACGGCTCTTCGTCGCCGCGCTGGCCGACCAGCCCGAAGCGCGGCCTGGGTCGGCACGGCTGTTCGTCGATGAGCTCGCAGATGCGGTTGACTGGACTGGGGCCGGTGCGGTTCGGCAGGTCCTGGTCGGAAGTGACGGTGACGCGGGCGACCCGGGGCGCAAGGCTACGGACGATGGTCCCGTGTTCGCCGTCGAGGGTGTCTCGGAAGGCCTGTCTGCGGGTGCCGAGACGACCGGAACCGAGGGGGCGGCTCTACCAATGGCGAGAAAAAGAAGACCCGAGAGCACGTCGGAACCGACGTTCGACTGGACCGAGCGGACCCTCGATCGCGGTGATCCCGAGGAGCTCCGCGAACCCAAGGCTTATCAGCCACGTCCGCCCGGCGCAGCAGCGGAAGTCGCGCGGTCCGTGGACAAGGACGCCAAACGTGGCGCCGTTCCCGATTTCGAGCGTATCGACACCGTGCTCGAGGACACGCCCGGCGTCGATGACGGTGTCGACCTCGACGACACATTCCACGTCGACGGAAACGACGACACGGAGCAGGTGCGTATGCCCGCAGCCGAGTCGCCGCCCGACCAACCGGTGCTGGATCCCGACGCGCTCACCGTTCACGCCGACCGGTCGTCGTTGACGGAGTCTGGCGCGTCGCGGCCTGACGCTGGAGGCGAGACCGAGCGCCACGACAGCCCGGAGCCGACCGTGAACGATGGCGATGATGGGGAACAGGAAGATGACGAAGTCGATCTCAGTGTCGTCCAGTCCCGGTACGGGCAGGTGGAGCTGGTAGACCTCGGCTCGGAGTCGGCGAGCGATGACCCGGACAGCCAGGCGGCGGGTGTCTATGAGGCGATTACGCTCACCGATTTGCAGGAGCGGCTGGGCGACACCGACGGTCTCCCAGAGGAGGACTCGGACGAGGTGGCGGACGAGCGAGGCATTCTGACGGCCCGCCGAGACCCACAGGACGAACAGGTCGATGGGGCGGACCATCCCGACGATCGGTCACTGGTGGCGGAGTCTGACGACGGCGCGGATGACGCCGAAGACGATGACCCGTATGGAAACGACGATGACGATCTCCATGCAGGGGTCATCGCCTCTGGTGTGGCCGATCATGCCGGACACTTGCCGGCGGTGCCGGTGGCACTGATTGCTGCGGTCATCACGGTCGCCGCCTTCGCGGTCGGTTTCCGCTGGATGGCCGGCGAACCTGGTGCAACGGACGATCCGACAGTGGCCGAGGCGGTGGTGGCGGACACCGGTGCTGACGCCGTCGGGGCGGACGTGCCGGCTGAGCCGGCGGCGCCATCGAGTCGGGAGTCCAGCGAGGCCTCCGTGGCCGGCTCGACGGTGGCCGAGCCGCCGGTCGACGCTCCGGTGGAGACGCCGCGGCCACCGGCGCCTGTCACTGAAACAGTGGAATCGGCGGCGTCTGCGCCAGAGGAGTTCGTGGCGGCGGCGCTCCCGTCGGAGGAGCCTGCGAGCCCGCCGCCACCGGCCCCGGTCCTTGCAACCGAAGCGACGGTCGCACCGATCGTGTCGGATTCAGAGCCGGCGCCGACGAGAGCCGATGGGCGACTGCTGGTGCGGTCGACGTATCCGGGTGTGCTCGTGGTCGTCAATGGTGAAGCGCGCGGTACCACGCCGCTGGCGCTGGCTGACTTGTCTTACGGGGCCTACGACGTCCGGCTCTCACGCGAGGGCTTCGAGGCACAGGAACGCCGGCTGGTGATCTCGGAAGACGAGCCTATTGCCGCCATAAGGGGAGACCTCTCACGTGTGGCCGAGACGCGAACCGCCTCGCTTGGGGTAGGATCTCTGTTCGTCGACACCCGGCCACGTGGCGTGGAGGTGTGGCTCGACCGCCGGCTGGTAGGCGACACCCCGATGCTGATACCCGACGTCTCCGCGGGCGCCCACGAGGTCGAGTTCAGATACGACGGCTATCGCGACTGGGCGACCACCGTGCAGGTGGGTCCCTCCGTGCAGGCTCGCGTGACCGCGTCACTCGACCACGTCCCCTGATGAACGCCGTCCTCGCTCTCGAAAACGGAAACTGGTATTGCGGTACGGCGGCCGGTGCGACCGGTGTCGCGCGGGGCGAGGTCGTCTTCAATACCAGCATGACCGGCTATCAGGAGGTCCTGACCGACCCCTCCTACGCGGGACAGATCGTCACCATGACCTGTCCCCAGATCGGGAACTACGGTGTGGCCGCCGAGGACACGGAGTCGCGCGGTCCGCAGGTCGCGGGGTTCGTCGTCCGCGAGGCCTCTTCGATTGCCAGCAACTGGCGGTCGAACGGGACGCTGCGCGACTATCTGACCGAGCATGGCGTGGTGGCAATCACCGGTGTCGACACCCGGGCGCTGACCCGCGTCTTGCGGACAGCCGGGGTGATGCGCGGCCTCATCGGTACCGGTCATGTCGACCCGGAGGCGCTCGTTGCCGAGGCGCAGCAGGTAACGCCGATGGAGGGCAACGACCTCGTCCGCACCGTCAGCTGTATCGAGCCGTTCGATTGGCCCCCGCCGGGCCAGGGCGTCGCTCAGGGTGATGATGGGCTCGAACCGGCAGAGTTCCGGTTGGCGCCGCCACGGCGCACGGGCCGGGCGTTCCGCATTGCAGCGTATGACTTTGGGCTGAAGCGGAATATCCTCCGCCGGCTGGCGGCTCACGGCTGCCAGATACGGGTCTTTCCCGCCGCGGCCCCGGCGAGCGACTTGCTGGCGATGGAGCCGGACGGCGTCTTTCTCAGCAACGGGCCCGGGGACCCAGCGCCGCTCGACTACGCCGTGGCCAACGCGAAGAGCCTGCTGGAGTCCGATGTGCCGCTGTTCGGCATCTGTCTGGGTCATCAGGTGCTCGCGCTGGCCATGGGTGGCACCACCTACAAGCTCAAGTTCGGGCATCGGGGTGGAAATCATCCGGTCAAGCAGCTCTCCACCGGGCAGGTCGAGATCACGAGTCAGAACCACGGCTTCGCCGTCGACCCGGAGGCGCTCCCTGACGAGGTCGAGGTCACCCATCTGAATCTCTACGACGGAACGGTCGAAGGGTTGCGACATACGCGTCATCCTGCCTTCTGCGTCCAGTATCATCCCGAGGCTTCGCCCGGGCCGCACGACGCCGATTACCTGTTCTCCCGTTTTCTCGAGGAGATGGAGCGTCGAGCCGGTTAGGCCACGAAGTCCTCATGCCACGCCGCACGGACATCAAACGGATTCTGGTCGTCGGCTCCGGCCCGATCGTCATCGGACAGGCCTGCGAGTTCGATTATTCGGGCACCCAGGCGTGTAAGGCGTTGCGCGCCGAAGGGCTCGAAGTGGTGCTGGTGAACTCGAACCCGGCGACCATCATGACCGACCCCGAAGTGGCGGATCGGACCTATGTCGAGCCGCTGACTTGGGAGGTGGTCCGGTCGGTGATCGAGCGCGAGCGTCCCGACGCCTTGTTGCCGACCGTCGGCGGCCAGACGGCGCTGAATTTGGCGGTGGAGCTCGACGCCCATGGGGTGCTCGAGGAGTTCGGCGTGTCGCTGATCGGCGCCTCGATCGACGCCATCATGGTGGCCGAGGATCGGTCGAAGTTTCATGAAGCGATGCAGTCGATCGACATCGATGTCCCGGCCAGCGCGTATGCGAAGTCGGTCGACGAGGCGTTGAGCGTCGTCGAGCGCCTCGGGTTCCCCTCGATCATCCGGCCGTCGTTCACGCTCGGCGGGGTAGGGGGCGGTATCGCCTACAACATCGAAGAGTTCCGGGAGGTCGTCACCCGCGGGATCGACCTGAGTCCGGTGCACGAGATCCTGATCGAGGAATCGGTCATCGGGTGGAAGGAGTTCGAGCTCGAGGTGATGCGCGACGTCGCCGACAACTTCGTCGTCGTTTGTTCGATCGAGAACATCGACCCGATGGGCGTCCACACCGGTGACAGCATCACCGTGGCGCCGGCCTTGACGCTCACCGACAAGGAGTATCAGCGGATGCGCGACGCCGCCCGGCGCATCATCCGCCGGGTGGGCGTTGAGACGGGCGGGTCGAATATCCAGTTCGCCGTCGATCCGGCCGATGGTCGGATGGTGGCGATCGAGATGAATCCTCGCGTGTCGCGGTCCTCCGCCCTCGCCTCCAAGGCGACGGGGTTTCCAATCGCCAAGATTGCCGCGAAGCTGGCGCTCGGCTACCGGCTCGACGAGATTCCCAACGACATCACTCGGCTCACCCCCGCATCGTTCGAGCCGACCATCGACTACGTTGTCGTCAAGGTGCCGCGGTGGACCTTCGAGAAGTTCCCGCAAGCCGACCGCACCCTGACGACCCAGATGAAATCGGTCGGCGAGGCGATGGCGATCGGCCGGACATTCAAGGAGGCCTTTCTCAAGGGTATCCGGTCGCTCGAGATCGGCCGGAGCGCCCGGCTGTTCGGACAGACACCGGCCTCTCACGACGAAGAGGACGACGTGGCGCTGCAACGCCAGCTCGTCGTGCCGACGGACCGCCGCATGTTCGCGGTTTTTCGAGCCCTCGATCGGGGCTGGAGTGTGGCCCAGGTGCACGAGCTGACCCACATCGATCCGTGGTTCCTCACGCAGTTTGCGGAGATCGTCGAGCTCAAGCGGTCGGCTGGTCTGGTCGGGGCACGCGAGATGTCACGGGACCTGCTCACTGTGCTGAAGCGTTCGGGGTTCGGCAACGAGGAGCTGAGCGGGGTGCTCGCCGTGGAATCGACCGTCATCCGTGATCGGTGCCGGGAAGCGGGGCTCGAGCCGGTCTACAAACGGATCGATACGTGCGCGGCGGAATTCGAATCGTTCACCCCGTATATGTACGGCACCTACGAAGAAGAATGCGAGTCGTCTCCGAACGACCGCCGCAAGGTGGTCATTCTGGGCTCGGGGCCCAACCGGATCGGACAGGGCATCGAGTTCGATTACTGCTGTTGTCACGCGGCGTTCGCGCTCAAGGAAGAAGGGCTCGAGACCGTGATGATCAACTGCAACCCGGAGACGGTGTCGACCGATTACGATTCGGTCGACCGGCTCTATTTCGAGCCGCTCACACTGGAGGATGTGTCGGCCGTCATCGAGAAGGAACGGGCCGGGGGCGGCGACGTTGCGTGCATCGTCCAGTTCGGCGGGCAGACGCCGTTGAAGCTCGCGCTCGGGTTGCAAGAGGCCGGAGTGACGATTCTGGGAACCTCGCCCGACTCGATTGACCTGGCCGAGGACCGCAAGCGGTTCTCAGCCCTGCTGTGGGAGCTTGGGATTCCGCAGGCGCCGAGTGGCATCGCGACCTCGCGCGAGGAGGCGCGGGAGGTGGCGGCCAAGATCGGCTATCCCCTCGTCGTGCGGCCTTCGTATGTGCTGGGAGGCCGCGCCATGGCGATCGTGTTCGACGCAGGCGCGCTCGACCGTTACATGACCGACGCCGTGGATGCGTCGCCGGAGCACCCGATCCTGATCGACAAGTTCCTCGAGGACGCGTTCGAGCTCGATGTCGATGCCGTGGCGGATGCCACCGGTGCAGTGGTCATCGGCGGGGTCATGGAGCACATCGAGCAGGCCGGCATCCATTCCGGCGACAGCTCGTGTGTCGTGCCGCCGTATCTGGTCGCCGACCGGCATCTGACGACGATTCGAGACTACATCCGCCGGGTGGCGCGGGCGCTCAAGGTAATCGGGCTGGTCAACGCGCAGTTTGCCATCAAGGACGACACCGTCTATGTGCTCGAGGTCAACCCGCGTGCGTCACGCACGGTCCCGTATCTGTCCAAGGCTACCGGGGTGCCGTTGGCCAAGACGGCAGCGCGCGTGATGGCCGGGAAGACGCTGGGCGAGCTTGGGCTGGTCGACGATCTCGAGGTGGCCGGCGTGTTCGTCAAGGCGCCGGTGTTTCCGTTCGTGCGGTTCCAGGGCGTCGATACCATCCTGGGCCCGGAGATGAAGTCGACCGGCGAGGTCATGGGCGGGGCCGCGACGTTCGGGTCGGCCTACGCCAAGGCGCAGTTGGCCGCCGGTCAACGGCTGCCTCGCGAGGGTACGGCCTTCATCAGCGTCAACGATGACGACAAGGGGAACCTATTGCCGATCGCCAGGGACCTGTTCAGCCTCGGGTTCTCGCTGCTCGCCACGCACGGCACCGCTGCCTATCTGCGGGTGCACGGCATCGAGGTCGAACCGGTTTTCAAGGTGAATGAGGGACGGCCCCACATCGGCGATCGGCTGGTGAACCGGGATATCGACCTGGTCATCAACACCCCGCTCGGGCGCGAGTCGTTCTTCGACGACCGGACGCTGCGCAGTATCGCGACGGCCCTGGGTGTGCCCTGCGTCACGACATTGACCGGGGCGGCCGCGACCGTCAGCGCGATCAGGGCGCTCCGCGAGGAGGTGCTCGACGTGCGTCCCCTGCAGGAGTATCACGCCGAAACTGCACGGACGTAGGAAGAGCAACCTACAGGAGACGGGAGTCAGAAGGCAGGAGTCAGGAGAAACCGGAGGGCTGCGCCGACTTCTGATTCAGTTTCCGTTCAGACAATCCTCCTCGATCCCCCTCCCTCCCCCCGAATCTTTATTCACCCCGCTTGTACCCCGTGCACGCCAAGACCGAGTCGGTCCGCGCCGGTAGAAATCGCAACAGTTGAGAGACGGCGGAATCGCAGAATCTGCACCCCTGCCACCGATGGGACGCCGCTGGCGGATGGTTCACGTGCGCGACGGGTCTTGCATCGGCTCGCGGTGTGTCGAATCCGGCGGTGCTGGTGGCGGTGCCGCTTCTGGCCGGTGTGGCGACCGGCGTGTGGCTATCGATGCCGATCGGCGTCGTGCGTGTCGTGCTCGGAGTGGTCTGGGTGGCCACGGTCGCGGCGGCCAGCCTGCGGGCGGCGCCGCTTGCGTTGGCGGTGCTGCTCGTTGCCGGGTTCACCACCAGCGGTTTGCTGCTCGGGGCAACCCGGCACGTCGCCGCTCTCGAGACGCCACTGGCTCGCTGGTTTGACGATCAGCCCGGCGCCGCGGGCGGACGCGTCGGACCTGTGCTGATCGAGGGCCGGCTGCGGGCGGACGCGACGCCGACCGACTACGGCGTGACCCTGCGTCTGATGGTGGAGCGAATCGGTCGCGCCGATCTGTTGCGACCGACCTCTGGGGGCGTGCGGCTGTCGGTGGGTGGGCGCCGGTGGTCCGGCCGGATGGCCGGGTGGCGGGCCGGACGCCTCGTGCGCGTCTATGCGACCCTCCGGCGGCCGGCGGCCTACCGCAACCCGGGCGTGGCCGACCAGGCTCGGCGGCAGGCGATGCGGGGAACCGCATTGATCGGGTCGGTCAAGAGCGGGTTGCTCGTTGACGTGGCGCGGCGCGGGTCCGTACCGGCCGAGCTTGCCTCGTCCGCGCGCGCCGCGGTGCGCCGGGGCATCGGGCGGTCGGTGGGACGCCACGGTGTCCGTTCGGCGGCCATCGTC